>BNJU01004667.1_pt1 | contig 67230 bp, 101 predicted proteins | sample 8539281 | NCBI WGS metagenome assembly BNJU01 (sample SAMD00202456, study PRJDB9452) | human saliva metagenome | isolation source: human saliva | place: Japan
TCATACGCTTGTTCATTTCGGCCGTCTTCGGGAGTGAGCGGAGTGGTTTCGCCCTTTTCGAGAAATTCCGACACGGGGTTTCACCACCGCCGTAGTAACTTTCGCGCTGCACCTCATAAATGAGGCAAAGGCGTTGACACGGTGGCGCGTGTCGGGCGAGATGAAGCTGTAGTTCAAACTTCCCGTCAGGTTGTTGTGGCGAAGCTGTTCGGCCGTGCATCGTGCGGCTCGCCGTCAGCGCGGTCTGCCGCCGCGGCGAAATTCGCGCGTGTTGTGCAGTTCGGCCGTCAGACGCGCGAGAGATCGGTCAGGCGCGCAGCCGCGCAAACCCACGCTTTCGTTACCGTCGAGCTTCGGCATTTCCGAATAGCCGCCGCCGTTGCGGTCGAGGCGAACGATGGTGCAGCTGTCCGAAGAAGCAAGGCCGAATTGGTTGTCGTCCGTCACCATAGGTGGCATTGATGTTGATGTTGTTCTCAAACGTGTTCAGTCCACCGATGCCGCGAATCTGTGCAGACACCGCCGCCGAGGAGGCGGTGGGATCTTCGTGATCACATTGATCACACCAGCGATGGCCGATGAACCGAAGAGCGCCGAACTGCCGCGCGCATCACCTCTAGCGCGCTCGATCACGTTGGTCGGAATCTGTTCCAAACCGTAGATACCCGCCAAACTACCGAACACGGGCGCGATCGATGAGCACCTGCGAGTAAAGGACCTCAAACCGTTGATGCGCACCCTGCGAAAACCGCAGTTCTGGCAATTATCTTCCACGCACGCCGGGTTGGAACTTCAGCGCCTGCGAGAGGAACGAACTTTTGCGTGTTGTCAAAGATTTTGGCATCGAGCACATTCACAAGCGTCGGTGCCAAGCGGCGTTTCGTCACGTTGCGGGTGGCCGACACCACCACATCGCCGAGCGCCACACCTGCTGGTACGAGTTCGAAATCAGCCACCAACGTAGCATCGGGCGTGGTGGTCACCTTGTGTGTCTGCGGGCACGAAGCCGGCACGTCCACTTCGACCCGCAAGGCACCGATAGGCAGATTTTTGAGCATGAAGTGTCCGGTCAGTGTCGGACACCGAAAACGTGGTGTCCTTTCACCGTCACCAAGACGTGTAAGAACCGCTCAGGCGATTGCGCACATGCCCCACGATGTGCGCCGGATCGATCGTCAGGCGGGCTGTGGCGGTTGAGCCCCCATAAAGAGCATCAACAGCGCCAACAAGAATAGGGTAAAACTTTTTCATGTAAACTGGATCTCAGAGGAACATCGCATCGATGCGGCGACTTCGCTATGTTTTATTTCTCGGCAAAGTTCCGCACTATTTCTCTCCTGCATAATACTCCAAAAGTGCAGAGAGAGACTTATCAGTCACTTTCGCCGAAAATCCGTTTACAACCCACAAATCTCCTTTTCACTACCCACAAATAGTGAGACCCGTCCCGCGGCGACTGCGCTCGCACCGCCTCCCCCACCATGAAAAGCCGAACGTCTCGTCAACGATAAAAGTCCGACGTTTGCAGTGAAACGTCGACTCTACGCCGGTGCAGTGTTGCTTTTCCGCTGGCGCGGGTTGGCGTCGCGCATGCCGAAGCGAGATTGAGCGCAGCGGTACTTTCGGCGACAAGGCTGCGGCCGTCCACACGAGTGTCAGCGTGAAGCGGAGCTAGTGTAACCATCTGCCGGTTGATCCCCACACCAACAGGCGGAAGGAAGGCACGCACAAAGAGGGCTCTGCCTTCGTTTTTAGGAGCCAATCGTCTACGCAGAACGTATCGACGCGCGCTTCGTAATGCTCAGGAAAACGCCTCCCTTGAGCGGAAGGCGGCAGATATTCTCACGCCGCGCAACAAGGTAGAGTAGTCGCCCAGGTCGCGTGTCTTCTCTGCTGTCGATCCCGAGCACCGAAAGTTCCTCACCTCAAAGAGTCGAGGGCAATGCCGATGGACCGTGGAAAAGCGCATCGAGATCAGCATTGAACTGTGCGTCGCTTTTTGTCGGTAGATCGTGTCGCCGACGGCCACCACTTGAAAAGCACATGCTGACACCGACGGAAGGCTGTGACGGCGAATTAGGTCTGCCCATCGTAACGTGGAGCCGTCGGGGCAACATCGACGACACGTCGCTCTTCACGCGAAGGCCGGCCGCCGTTGTGGGAAACAAGGTGCTCAAAATGCCCTGGGCCATCGCAGACCTTGGCCGCATGAATGAGCGAGTCGGTGCTGATGAGTCCGGCGCGCTGCGTCGGTTCAGCATCGTCTTGGCAGGCAGTGGTGCAGAAGAGCCCGCTCAAAGCGAGCAGGAGAGAGAACGAAAAGAGGGAATTAATGAGTTTCATGATCTGGGCAGGATGGTCAAGAATGACGCTTGTTCGCCGTAGTGTTGCAACGAAGTGGAAAGTTTGGTACCGTCTTCCAATTCGATTTCGAGCAAAAGCCAAGCATAGGCTCGTCGAAGCTCAACAGGAAAATGGAAGTCTACCACCGGATTCAGTTCACCGAAAATTTCGGGACGCGCATTGGCTGCATCCAAGAGGAGGTCGCCCCTGTGGCTAGAGTAGTATTCGCACAGTCACGAGGCGGCCCGCTTGTCCTTTGTAGAGGAAAGGCTTTCGGCCTTTCAAATCCTCGGAAGGTAAGGTGACTTGTTCGTCCACCGCCTGTCGACCGTCACGTCTTTCTGCACCCCGTAGACGTGCATGCCCCTGATGCCGAAGAGTTTCGCGCGGTGCGCACACCAAGTCCTTCAGCGTAGTGCGGCAGCGTTTGGCGAAATCGTCCATGAGGTCTTGGTGCACGCGCAACGGTGTCGCTGACGACCAAAACGCGCACCGTGAGTATCCCTCCGAAGAGCGAAGCAGCAGGTGATATTTGACAAAATTGAAGATCTCGCGGTTGTCCAAGCTGAGCGGAACGACCGAAGCCGCCACGCATAGGGCTCGTAGATTTCAGACGCCTTTTTCGCGATCAGCGGGAAAGCAATTTGCGCGTTTCCCTCGCAAAGTCACCTGCGGCGCAGCGCAGTGTCAGGCCCACTATCCAAAGGGAGGAGGAACGACCAAACAAACAAGGTGGATCTCTCATGAACAAGTTCTTTTTAGATTTCAGAAAGGGGGATAATTAAACTTCGGCACAAAGATAGAAAAAGATGATCTCTGAATTAAAATCAGCACAAAAACAAACTCACTATAACATTGAGAACTACTCACATCTCAAGAGAATGAACCACCCAAAATCAGTTCTAACAAAATGTAGTTATCAACTACAGTACCCAAGTGATGGATGACAGACCATGCCCTCTCATTGCTAAGTCTCCGGCCTTCTGAAAAAGAGCTTAGTCCGAACATCATGAAAAGTCCGACGTTTGCAGTGAAACGTCGGACTCTTTACTCACGCCGGTGCAGTGTTGCTTTTCCGGCTATGCAGGTTGGCGTGTCGGCATGCCGAAGCGAGATTAGCGCAGCGGCACTTCGGCAACAAGAAAGTTCACAGCCGATAGCCGATGCCAAGATCAAGCTACTAAATTCAATTGCGCTCATCGCTCCCCACCCGTCGACAATGGAGAGCGATAGAATTTCCACTTTGGCAAACCGAGTCCAATATACGAGAAAGCGGTCCATTGTTGCCCAAACTAAGGTTGTAAATCCCAACCGGCATTTAAGCCGCAGGAAACCACATAGTAGTCGTCATATTTTCGCTGCACCGAACAAACGAGCATTGTTCCAGGCAAGGTCTGAACGCAATGCTGGCATCCACCGGCATTTCCGGACGTACCCCGAATAATACCAGCGTCCTTCCAATCTGAAACGTCGGGACGAAGCCACCAAATTTCATGTTCGGATTGTCATAAACCTTTCTTCCCCTATTCGGGGTGAAGGTCAAAATGCCCTACCAAACTAAAACCGTGAAGCAACACGTTGCTCGTAGCTGACACCGGCGTAAAACAGTCCCAGTTCGGCACGCCACCCACTTTTCATCGTGGGCGCTGCATCTGGTGTGCAGCGGAACGAATAATCCAAGGCAGAGCAAAGCTCGTCAGGAAAAGATACTTTGAAGAAGAGGAAATTTTTTCATGATTCGTTCTAAATGATCACCATTATAGATTGTAGCCAACCCATTCTTGAGCCCCTGAAGAGTATCCGCATGCGAAGAAGTCTCCGCCTAAGAGATCACCCGTTTGCCTCTCCGGAGAAGGGAAAAAGGCAGGCTTGAATGTCTGAGTTGAACTTTGAATGAAAGCCCTAAATTCAGATTGCCACATCAGAGAATCTCAGTGTAATCTCATTTTTGTTTCCATCATTCACAATCTCCGAACGAATAATAAATATAGATCCCATCATATGCAAAAATAGGTTGCGCGTAAGAATCCTTCGAATCTCTCCCGCAGATTTCTATTACTTTTTGGTAGGAAAGAGACTGATCTCTTCTCACTATAGGTAGACCCAAAGGAACCTTTATGTCCTTAAACCAAATGGGAGTAGGAAAGGTTCTGTAATCATAAAATTGAGGGTCTCTCGGCTGGCTGAGGACCCAGTTATCAACCAGACGGGTAAACATTTCCGGAATCAAATTTTACCACGACATTCTTGTAACCGACTCTCAAATGTCCTGTACCCCAATTGGAAACTTTTGCCCACCCGTGCCACATACTTTTCTGGATCTTTGCCGTAATCCCTATGGATTGGCGCAATACATAATTGTAATCAAAGACGGCGCAGTTCAAACGACGTTTTCGGTTATTAGGGAATTCTTTAGTCAAACCTCTTCTAAAAGCTATACTTTGCAATAACTTCCCCTACAATTGTCTTTTTCTGAGGCTCTTCACGTCTCAAAGAACCCAAAGTCCGGTCGGGTATGCCGATGCTCTCGTTTGTTCCACGAGTCAAAGATGTAGGAAAGTTTTTCCTTTCCTCCTACACCTCAGGCTCGTTATCATTAGAAAAATCTGCATTTTTAAACGTCTCGTAAAGATAAACATCTCCAAAGCGCAACAGTTTTTCCCCCATGCGTACACCTCCATTTAACTCTGCAGCAGATGCAATTTGCATAAGCTGTTTATAATTACGCTTGTGCGCATAGAATGTACCTTTGCCGTTAATAGAATAAAATGGTATCTCCAACCATAATTTCTCCACGTTCGTTTAGCAGCGAACGAAAACCTTCTTCGGGAACTAGGGCAGAATAGGGCAGATACTCCTCTCTCCCGATGCCGATCGAACAGGTATTATGGACTCACCCTTTATTTGCTGTTTCACTGAAAACCACGTGAATCTTTCCTGTATTCGCCAAGATAGCTTTCTCCAACTCTGTATCATTGGGAAAGACAGACATACTATCGACTCACTGAAAGATCCCTCTTGTGTCATCTAAACTCACTGTCACCTTGACAAGCAACCAGGGCTTGATAGCAACCAGGCTAAAAACACGAATAGCGTTTTTTCTCGCAAGACCGATTGAAATTCGCGTAAATTTAAGAAATACCAGCGACACGCGCAAGAACTTATACGAAAATCTTTCTCAATCTCCCCAGGTACAAAAAGCCCCTCGTAGAGTCAATCCCCACCGCTCCGCTTTGTTTCTCCGCCAAGGTCCTCGTCGACTCGTGGCGTTCCTATTCCTTCTCCGCCGCCGCATCCATCGGTGTGTGCGGTGCTGCAGCTCGGTTCAGGTCGCGCCGCGATTTGGAGAGCGTCACCATCGCCACGCCCGTGAAGATCAGCGCCGCGGCCACCGCGTGCGTCACGGTCAACACCGCCAGGCCGAGCAAGATGCTCACCCAAAGCCGCCACAATGGCTGCACATGGTTGTACATGCTCACCACCGTGGGGCGCAACACCTGTTGCCCGCGGATCATGAGCAGATAGGCCGCAAACGTGCCGCACACCACCACATAGGCCGTCTCGGCATAGGTTTTCAACGGCACTTCCGCCCACGGCGTCGACAGCACATGCGCGCCGGTGAAGGGCCAAATGATGCACGTCGCCGAGAGAAACATCCACTTGTTGACCGTCACCACCGAATAGCGCTTCGCCAATCGGCCGAAGACAGTGAGATAGATGGAATAGAGAATTGCGCCGCCAGACACAGCAGGTCGCCGCGCAAATTGCCCGTCCCTTACGCTCGCCCCGGCGGCACGCGCACTCGACCACACCAAGAGCAGCGCCCCATGCAGCCCAGCGCCACCCCGACGGCCTTGCGCCACGTCACGGGTTCGCGCAACACCAAAGCCGAAAGCACGAGGGCGAAAATCGGCATCGACGTGGTGGCGATCCCGGCATTGATGGGCGAAGTGAGACTCAGTCCCACCGTGAAACAACATTGGTTGCCCACCAGCCCAAACACCGCGGCCACACAGAGCTGACGGATGCTCCGCCGCGAAAATGGCTTCGCGCGGCACGAACAAGGAGGCAATCCAAAACAGCAACGCCCTGCCGGCTCACACGAAACGACACCTATGTCGATGCCGTCGAACCCGTGGGTCATCGCGTCTTTGCCGAGCGGAGACATCGCTCAAAAGTGCTCGCCGCCGCGCCGATCAAACTGAGGTGGGCGGTGAGGGCACGGAATTCGTGCGCTGGCACACGGTGTTGCATTCGACACCGTGGTGTCAGCGGAGGGAGAATCTTTCATGCGCTATTTTCAAACAAACGATTTTTACTATACCGTATGGGATGCGCTCTGAAGAAGTCTGCGACGGCCTCGCGCATATTGTCATAGTGTGCTTGCCCCAAACCGACATAGGAAGGATGATAGGTATTGACGACAATGAACCGCCCCTTTCCGAATAGTAAACCATAGGATCAGCATCGGTACCGAACGCGCACATCCGCATAAAAGTTCGCGCAGCAGCGCCACCCCTCACGGCTGGCAATAACCATACAAATCGAAGTCGGCATGCAAAGCCAACTGCTCCAACAGCAGATCTTTTGAATCTCGCCGATGTAGTCCCTGCAAGACCTTGGTGGCAAGCGTACTTCCGCCGGGCACTTTCTTCAAGTTCATACGCACCTGCCGTTTTTCGAAATGCGCTTTGCGCCACACGGGCATCAACATGCCGGCATCACGCCCTGCTCGTTCATCGACACCAGCCCATAGACCCACGCCCGCAGGTTGCGATAAAACGGTGCCGTTGAGGGTTCGGGCACGGCATTCCCATTTTTCCGCCCGTGCTCTTCGCGGATATCCCAGCCTCTTCGTCGTTCAGATCTTTTGGTCAGCACGACCAGCCCGCGCTGCGCATCACACCGCGTCCCATTTCGCCTCTTCGTCGCCGCGTTGGCGACCCCAGGTGCCGGAACCGCTATATTCAAAGCGACCCAACAGTAAATCCGTCTGCCGAAACCTCGTCAGACAAACTTTTGCCGTAATCGCGCTTGGATAAGCGCCGAAAAATGCGCTCTTCGTCGTGGATATTCTTTTTCATGATAGAAATCTTTTTCTGCTGCGAAGTTACAATTTTCTACACATGCGCCCCCTCGCTCGGCGCAATCGCAGCGCACCGACTTCCGCTGCTTAGCACGTGGAAAACGCTCAACGAATAAGAACACCTTCGCAATTATCGCCCTCGGATGGGAAGCCCAACTTCCTCGGCTCACGGCCTTGGCAATATCAATTTTCAGTGCTTCGTCGATAATCCTCGCGTGCAATGAAAGCCCTCATCATACGCAAAAGCAGCGCTTTGATCAATGTTTGAAGCCGCCACATGATAAACGATAGCTCAAATTGACGCATGAAAATGCAAGCCTCCTAAGGACAATGGTTCTGATGAAGAAAATAAGCGCCTAAGGTCAAAAGCGATTCGTTTATTTCCATCATTAAAAATAATGTCCCGAACAGAACTGAAATACAAGACAACAGAGTTTTTCGGCAAATGTAGGATAATAAATATCACTTTGGCACGAAATCAAGAGTGGCCTGTATACCTCCCTCATCTCGCACTCCGGCAAACCCTCCTCGCTGGCATCGATCATTTTACGATAGACCTTCAGGACATCTTCATAACTGATATAACATATCTCGTCATTCATCCTCCGCCTGTTTTTAAGCGTTTGAGTACATCCTCATTGCTTTCCAATATACTATCGAAATCGATCGATTTATCTCCGATAAATCGTTCAAACTCCTCGGGCGTCACGGCAGTAAGATACTCGGCAATGTTGCCATGATAGGCATCACGAAAACTATAATCACGTGAAGCCATTTTTGCTTCTGGCATCATTGAGATAAGGCTTTTGCATCGGTGCTCCGCGAGCTGCCCCACAATTTGTTCTACCTCATCGACGGATAATTTTATTCCACTCGTTCTGCTTATAGCGTTCGTGTATCTCCGCGCCCAATTCTATTTTCAAAAGATTTGAAATGACCAACAGCACTTCCGCATACAAGGTATGGCGCACGCTGTCTTTGCTGTCAAGACGCAGTATTTCACGATATTCTTTTCGCATTCTCCCTGAAAACAGCTTATAAATGAAGTCGGTCACTTGGGCATACTTATAAGTGTGGTGTCCTTCACATATTGGCTAATGACCGAGGTGAGATTCTTCGATAATTTTCTTCGGCGATGGCTGCAGGAAGATAACTGACATCCTTCTGCTGATGAACTGTCCCCCTCCTGTTTTTCATGTATCGTTGCAATGACCAAATCAAGCATCATGCTGCGCAAAGCCACCGCCTTTTCACCTCGGTGAGCAACATGCCAATATTCAAGAATGCTTTGAAATTAAACAGACCAAGTTGAGTGGTTTTGCTCGCCTCATGAATAAGGTGAGCAAATTGCAACTTAAACGCTTTCAATGACTTACTCTTTACATAAAACATAACCGTTAGTGTTTTAGTTCATCGTTATGTGACGCAAGATATCGGTCAATGGTGGAAATATCTCACGCCATAAAACTCTGCTACCATGTCAACCAATACTGCGCCTCAAAAAGCATAGTGCAGAGAGGTCGAGATTCCGCTGTATTTCTCAACGGCAAAAACGATTGTTCAGCACGTTTTGCCGTTCAATCGTTGAAACCGTCAAATCTTTCATTGCCCATCAAATTAAGATAACCCTTCATCATATCCAGTTATAGAAGAATTCTTCCGTCATTTGGCTGATTTTATCACAAATGACCTTGTGCTATCCGAATCACCAAGCACGGGGTATTCCAAACAGGAAGTACTTTTTCCATTGCGAAATCTTCATGCTGCGAAGCTACACTTTCACACAATGCGCGCACCCCACTCGGTGCAATCGCAGCTCACCCCTCGATTTCCACCTGGCGTGGGGGATTTTTCCACCGTCCCCTCGCCACCCCTACGCACACCCCCAACTCACAAACGCTCGACCAACGACGGGTGCACTTTCTCGACAAATGTGTCCACTTTCGGAAAAACTCCACAGCTTTTTCTTCCCTCGCTCCACTGCCCTTTTCCTTCCGCCATTCCTCGCGCGCGTGGGCGCGCTCGCTCGCACACGCACTCAGCTAGTTTTCGTTTTTGCCTTCACCGCACAGCGATTCGCGCACAACCCACTGATAACAAGTGGATTAGGCGTGAAGCCTCCACCTTATTTCCTACGCGACATTTCGAATATAACTCGTTGTAATACAATCATTTGCGGTGAAGGCAGGGTGAAGGCAAAAACGCGAAAAAGGGTGAAGGCAACAGGGTGAAGCTCTTCACACGTATCTCATTGTTTGACAACAACTTGAGGCCAAATGGCGAAGAGAGTGAAGGCAAAAACAGAAAAACAGCGGATGCGCGCGCATACGCGCGCGCGTTGTCTCGTTTTTCACCGCCGTAGGGCGCTACGCCCTAATCGGCACGCGCAACACAAGAAGTACGAAACGAGCACAAAGCTTGTTCGACACTCCCGTGAGTTCGGTGGCGACGACACGCAACTCCACCGCCTTCGGCAATAAGAACTCAAGCAACGCATAAAAACGCTCATTTGTCAACTCTATTTATCGAAAAACAACACACAAGCACCCTCTCTATAGACGTCCCTACGTCAAAAAGAACAGAGAAAAAGAAGCGGAAGCGGCGTTTATTTTCACAGAAAAAGTCGAATTTCGCAAAAGCCTCACTCTTTGAGTGGCGCGCATGCAACCCGATTCGCTTTTTCCGCGTGGGCACACAGCCGAGTGGACAGTAACGCAACCACAACGCGGCAAGACCTTGCTATTTTTCACCCCTCAATTCATACCAACACATGAAGCACTTTACACTCGTGCTCACCGCCGTGTTGAGCCTGAGCGCCGGCGCACAAACTCGTACCTCACCGACCAACTCGTGATTGAACTCGGCGGAAAATCGGGCGCAACAGCTCCCCATCACGCTCAGTGCTCCTGACCGAACACAACGGTAAAGTGGATCTCGAACCCGCAACTTCATTTTCAAAGCCGGTAAGGGCGATCCCCTCGGCGTGGGGCACATCAAGCTCAGCAATCTGCCCGTTACGGCCGAGGGCGACAAGAAGACCTTCAGCGGCCAGGGCAAAGCCAGCCTCACCCCGGGCGATCTGCTGGCATCATGTTTTTGATGGCCTCGGCACGAAATCCGTCGACATAAAAGCCGATGGTTACGTCACGGCCGACAGCCCTCACTTTCGTCCTCGACTTTCAAAAATGCCCCGCATGCAAGTGCCGATGCAGGTGAAATTCGGTCGCTGGGCGACGACGGTCTGCACAGTGTGCTGAGTGACCCCACCACGGAGGCTGTCTACACGCTCGGCGGTCGCCGTCTCCAGCGGCCCCCGCCCGCGGCGGCGTCTACATCGTGGGCGGTCGCAAGGTGGTGCGCTGATCGCGCCACAACAAACAACGGCTACCGCCCGACTGTCCCCTATTTCTATTTGAACCCACCCATACACTGCGGCACCGATAGCCCCTTCTATCGGTGCCGCTGCATGGTTGCGCAACACAACCGGCATAAAAAGAAAAATCGCACAACAATATCCCTAAAAGCAAAGTAGCACTCGGGCGAAAGCCGTATTTTTGCAAAAAGATCAATCACATCGTATTTTCGGCACTCGCCCTTTCGCTCTGTTTCCGCGTGACTTCCCAACACGGCGGCTCGTCAAGCGGCACAACCGCAAGTGCCTTCTATTTTTCTCCATTTCATTCCAACACATGAAACAATTTCTACTCTTTTTCGGCACGCTGTTGAGTCTCGGCGCTGGCGCACAAACTCGCACCTTCACTGACAACCTCGTGGTGGACATGGGCGGAACAACTGGCACGACCGCGCCCCTCACCGCCATAGTTTATCTCACGGAGCACGACGGCAAGGTGGATCTCGAACTCCGCACTCGTCTTCAAGACCCCCACAGTCAATACAGCGGTCGGGCCATATCAAACTCAGCGACCTGACGGTGACCGAAGACGGTGACAAGAAGCGTTTCAGCGGCAAGGGGAAAGCCCAACTCACGCGCGGCGACCTGCCGGGCTACTTCTTTTGGATGTCCACCTTCATGTCTTCGCTCGATATGGAGGCCGATGGCTATTTCACGGCCGACAGCCTGAACTTTGCCTCGACTTCACTCGTGCCCATTCAAGGCAAGATGAAAGTAAAGTACGGCCGGTGGACGACGACGGGCGCAACGGCAGTGAGTGCGCCGGCTGACGAAGCCGTCTACACGCTCGGCGGTCGCCGCCTCGAAGCGCTCCCCGCACGCGGCGGCGTCTACATCGTGGGCGGTCGCAAAGTGGTGCGCTAAACACACGACGAGTGCAAGGCCTGTGCTCTGTACCGACCACAAGTGCTTTACATCGAGAAACGGCACCGACAGCTGCAAGTGTCGGTGCTGTTTTTGGTTTCGAACAAGGAGACAAAAAGGTACAAAAAGGTGAAGCAAGCAAGAAGAGGAAGAAAGGGCTCATTTTGAATTATTGTCAGGCGGTCGGGCGAAAAATGCGGGAAGTTCGTACTTTCGCTGGCATAGGACTAAATTCTCCGGCTATGTCACAACTTACACGCTTGTTTTTTTCCTCTGTTTACTCGCGTGCTGCAGCCTCACGGCGGCCGCACAGAAAGATAGTATTCCCGCCGATCTGCCGAAAGCCGACAACGGCGAGGCACCGGCCATGCCGATCAGCATCGAGGTGGGAAAAATCGCTGCACAAAGGCGACAGTATTCCGGCCGTGATCTTCCAAGGCATTTACAACATCCGCCCTTGACTTTTGCCAACGAGAAAGATCGACAGAATTACTCCCTGATTGGTGCAGAATGTGAAGCTGTTGCTGCCCTTGGCCAAGATGGTGCGCACCACGATTGTGGAGACTTACGATTATCTGCAAACGCTGCCGACGAAAAAGGAGCGACAGGAGCACATCAACGCGGTGGAGGCGGACCTGAAGAAGGAATACACGCCGCTGGTGAACCGCTTGTCGCGCTCGCAGGGGCGCTTGCTGGTGAAACTCATCGACCGCGAAACGAATCAAACGGGCTACCAAATTGCCAAAGCCTTCGTGGGCTCGCTTAAGGCGAATCTCTATCAAGGCATTTTCGTTCTTCTTCGGGTTGAACCTCAACAAGCACTACGATCCGAGGGCGACGACCGCTTCACCGAGCGCGTGGTGCGCATGGTGGAGAGCGGACAATTATAAGTGAACCGATGGACGCCAAAACACCGGCCGACGATCGCCCAAACACACGATAACCCACAGCACACTGCGCCGTCCCCGTGAGGGAACGGCGCAGTGTTTTATTGTGCTTGCGAAGCGAGCGCAAAAGCGCTGTGCTTACGACGGCTTATTTCTTGATGTCCTTGAGCTCGACCTTGAAGATGAGCGTTGCGAAGGGAGGAATGCCGCGTGCCGCTTTTCGCCATAGGCCAAGGTGTAGGGGATAACGAGTTCGTATTCCGAACCCACGGGCATGAGTTTGAGCCCTTCTTGCCATCCCTTGATCACTTGGTTGAGGGGGAAGCTGGTGGTTTCACCGCGCTTGTAGCTACTGTCGAAGACGGTGCCGTCGATGAGCTTACCTTCGTAGTGTACTTCTACAGTAGAGGTGTCGGCGGGGAGGGCACCGTTGCCCTTGCGCACGGCCTTGTAGAGCAGACCCGAGGGAAGAGCGACAACGCCTTTCTGCTTCTTGTAGTTTTCGAGATAGGCGAGGTTGGCCTTGCGACGCTCGCTGATTTGGAAATCGCGCTGCTCGCTGACTACTTTTTGAGCAGAGTCGGGCGAGAAGGAAGCACGACCGGCGATGCCGTCGGACATCCCTTTGAGGATGAGCGAGCGTCGGTGTAGTTGACGTTTTCTCCGCCACCGTACGAGCGATTGAGCGTAACGACATTGGCTTTTCACCTGTGCGGCGATGTCTGCACCGGTCACGATGGCGCGGAAACGTGCAATTTCTGCATCGGAGAATCGGCTTCGAGGGCCTGTCCGAGGGCAAGGTACTGCGTGGAGTCGATGCCTTGCGTCTGGAGCAGATAGTTCTTCATGTCGGTACTTGAGCTACACCATAAGCATAGGAGAAGCGCGTACCCGTGGCGGCCTTACCTGCGGGGAGATCCGTAGTGTTTACGGCAACGGCCGTTGTCTTTTTCTTCTTGGGAGTTTTGGGAGCGGCTGCTGCAGTGAGGGCGAAGAGCGCGAGAGCAGCCAAAGTAAAACGACGAATTTTCATGATGGAAAATGAGTTGTGTGGTGATAAAATCCGACACTCTCGATGCTACCAAGAGCAGCATCGGAGGCGTCGGCTATAGTTGTGCAATCGTCCCGGAAAGCGGGGCATTGCAGCATTTTATTGCTTAACTTGAACAGGCATTTCACGCCTTCGGGCATTTGGGGCTGCGCGTTCATGCGGGAGCGGCGGGAGCGTTCTTCACACCCACGAGCTTCACCTTTGAAGGTCAAAGCCGAGTAGGGAGGAATGGGGCCCTGTTCTTGATCACCGTAGGCTTGATCCCAGGGGATGTAAACGATCCACTCGGCACCGACCTTTCATGTTCAAGAGTGCGGTCGTGAAACCGGGGATGACACCACCGACGGGGAACTCGATGGTTTTGCCGTTCGAGGAGTCGAACACCTTACCGCCCATGAGGCGACCTTCGTAAGATACCTCTGCAATTTGGTCTTTGGTGGGCTGAGCACCGGTACCGGGCGTGAGTTCCTTGTAGTAAACACCGCCGGCGAGGGGCTTCACACCGGGTTGCTTTTGGCCATGTTCTTGATGAACTCTTCGTTCTTCTTCTTGCTGTCGCCGTAGAGTTTCGCATTGGCCTTGGCCGTGAGGGGCTCTCATGAGGTCTTTCAAGAGGGTATTGACCGTCTGCGTGTTGTAAGGCACACCGCTCTTGTCGAAGAGGGCGCTCACGCTGTTCTTACCGTCGAGCATACCGGCCAAGAACTTGTCGCCCGAGAGGTGCTGGGTGGAGTCTTTACCGAAGATTTGCTGTTCGACTTGGGGGAAGAGACGCGACTTGACGTTCATACCGGCTTGCATACCCCATTTGGTAAGCCATTTCCTTTTTGTCGTCGCCGGCGTTGGATACCGTCCTTCATTCCCTTGAAGAAAGCATCCACATAAGCCGAGTCAGAACCGGCCTGCATGAGGTAGCCTTTGATCATTTCGGCGTGGGGCTTTGCGACATACCGAGGGCATAAGACACGGTGTCGATTTCGCTGCCGAGTTTTACTGAGGAGGTCTTTTTGTCCTGCTTGCCACAGGCAACCAGAAGCGTCATGGGCACGAGGAGTGCACCGAGGAGAAATTTTATTCATTGTGATGTTTTGATTTCGAAGTTGTGATTATTTGCCTTCGATGCCGAGCAGTTCGACATCAAAGATGAGCGCAGCGTAGGGAGGAATGCTACCACCGGCACCCTGCGCGCCATAGGCGAGATCGAAGGGATGAAGAAGCGGAACTTCGAACCGATGCTCATGAGCTGCAAGCCTTCTGTCCAACCGCGGATGACACCCTGGAGGGGGAAGCTGGCGGGTTCGCCTCGGCGATAGCTGCTGTCGAAAACGGTGCCGTCGATGAGTCGTCCCTCATAGTGGCAGGTAACGGTGTCGGTGGTGGGTTTGATACCGAGTGCCGGTGTGTGAGCACTTCGTACTGCAAACCGGTTTCGGTAACTTTCACGCCTTCTCGCTTGGCGTTTTCGGCGAGAAAGCTTTTCGCCGGTTTCGCGTGCGGCCTTGCCTGCAACTTCTGCTGTTCGCGCAGGAATTCCCTGCACGAGACCTTTGGGCTTGCACTTCGGTCATTTCGGTTTTTCTCACCGTTGAGCACTTGTTCGACGGCGCGCGTGAACTCAGTGGTCAGCAGTCCTTCGATGTTCATACCTTTGAGGTTGTTGCCGATGATCAGGCCGAGGGCGTAAGAGAGTTTTTCCATATACTACGGAGCAAATTGTCTTTTTTCTTATTGATATTCAGTGCGCAAAGATACAAATTTATCGTGTCGCGCGGATTGATTACTATTTTTCGGCACAAGCCCTTTCTTCGCGATAAATCTTGTCGATGACGATGCCGGCGAGCGTAAAACCGAAAATGGCCGTGATGTGCGACAACGTCCCGTTGATCTGCGCTTTACGGTCGTTCCACGAGTGGTGGAGCAAGTCGGCGCGTTCCTCCTCGTGGTCGGTGCATTCGGCCACCGTGGGCTCGGGAGTAGTGATGTCGTCCGCCCCGAGATTGGGCAGCACTTCGTCGGAAAAACACACAATAGAATCCTGCGCTTGGGCGTTTTGCTGCCCGTTTGAATTTATTGCGCAGGGCGCGAGCCAGCGGACAGCCGCCCACCTTCCAAAAACTCGGCACCTGCAACCCGCGTGGGGTCCATTTTCAGCGCGGCGCCCTATCGACGAAACGAACAGGGCTGAGGTTTGCGTGGCGCGCAAGATGAGATGCGCTGGCCAGCGAATCGATCGCATCGATGATCACATCGTACGTGTCGAGGGCGAAACTCGGCATTCTCCGCGCAATAAATATCTTGCACCGCACGGATTTTCGCATCGGGATTGATGGCTCAAGAGTCGTTCGCGCACGACTTCCACTCTGACGCGCCCCACCGTCGGCACGGTGGCGGGCATTTGGCGGTTGACGTTCGTGATGCTCACGCGATCCGAATCGACCATGCAGAGCTGGCGCACGCCCGATCGCACTCAAACCTCGGCGCACCAACTTCCCACACCGCCGACGCCAAACAGGTATCACGCGCAGATCGCCGATGCGGTGTAGCACTTGATCGCCAACCAGCAAGCGGGTGCGATGAAAGATTTGTTGTTCGCGCTCGGAGAAGTCAGCGGAAAGAGAAGAACCGGGGGTTGATGACATAGATCAAAGAAAGGAGTTAGAAAAACAAGAGGAGTTTCGAGAGAAAGGAGGACTTTCGGCGAAAAAGTGGAGCACTTTGCGCAAAACTCTCAGCATTTTCGCAACGCTTCGCGCAGTTCGGCTCACACCGTCCGAGGCTTTTCGCCCGAATCAGGTGCACTTTCGTCCGTCGGGGACGTCCACTTCCTGCGGATCGATGAGAAATATGGGCGTTTCACGCCGAGCATAGTGCGCACCAAGCCCGCGGCGGGATAGACCACCGCGAAGTGCCGATGATGACCAGCACGTCGGCTTCGGCCACCCACTCGGCGGCGCGCCTCGATCAGGCACCGATTCGCCGAACCACACAATGCTGGCGCAACAAGCTGCCGTCGCCCGCCTTTTGTCCGGGGTGAATGTCGAGATCCGAGGGGTGAGGGTGACAATGTGGAAGGGTTGTCGGGACTCGCGCGACGAACAGGCCTTCATCAGTTCGCCGTGCAGGTGCAACACCTGCGAAGAGCCGGCGCGCTCGTGCAGATCGTCGACGTTTTGCGTAACGATGCGCACCGCATAGTCCGCTTCCATCTCCGCCAGCAATTCATGGTCGCGATTGGGGCGCTTCCACCAGCCGGCGGCGCAGGCCATTGTAAAACTCGTTGACGAAATTCGGATCGCGCTGCCAGCCTTCAGGCGTGGCCACCTTTTTCCACGGGATACTTCTCCAAAGTCCGCCACTGTCACGGAAGGTGGCAAAGCCACCTCGGCACTCATGCCGGCTCCGGTGAGCACCACGATGGTTGTGCTGTCATATCGTTTATGATGAATCAACACCGCAAAAATACGCTTTTTCAAGCTCACCTCCCGATTCGCCGCGACAAAGTACGACGAGAACGCGAAAAACGACACTGCTCACACTATCAGCAAAGAATGCTTACCTTTGCTTCAATAACTTATTCAAAAACGACACGCATGAATTTAGTACGCACTCGCGACGGGCGCAACTATCTGACCCCTGTTTCTTTTTGGTCACCACCCTCTTCTTTTTTGTGGGGTTTCGCCCACAGCATTCTCGATGTGCTGAACAAGTACTTCCAAGACGCGCTGCACTCACCAAAACCCAATCGGCCTCACATCCAAGCCGTGGTCTACGGGGGATATTTCCTCATGGCGCTGCCGGCTGGCGCCTTCATTCGCCGCTACGGCTACCGTGCCGGCGTGTTGCTCGGCCTTGTCCTCTACGGCATCGGGGCGCTGCTCTTCATTCCCGGCGCGCAGATCATGACCTTCCCCTTCTTCCTCGGTTGCCTCTTCATCATCGGGTGCGGACTCACCTTCCTCGAAACCTCCGCCAACCCCTATGTCACCGTGCTCGGCGAGCCCGAACACAGCGAACAACGCATCAATTTCTGCAATCCTTCAACGGTTTAGGTTGGATTATCGGCCCGGTGACCGGCAGCTACTTCCTTTTCAACGACAAAGACCAATCGCCCGACATCTCCATGCCCTATCTGCTCATCGGCATCGTGGTCATGGTCGTCGCCCTCTTGTTCTCGCGCGTTCGTCCGCCCGAAATCACCCCCGAGGAGGACGAACTCACCCAAGCCGAGGAAGCGGCACTCGAAGCCGAGGGCGATCACAATCACAGCGACCTCCACGTGCTGCTTCGCAACGGCGCTTTCCTCTTCGGATGGGTCGGCATTTTCGTCTACGTGGCGGCACAGACCGGCGTAAACAGTTTCTTCATCAACTATGCCGTGGAGAGTGCCGGCATCGATCGCGGCGATGCCAGTCTTATCCTCGGTTTCGGCGGCATGGGGCTTTTCTTCGCCGGTCGCATGCTCGGCAGTTGGATCATGAATCACATCCGCGCCGAACGTCTCTCGCCGTTCTCGCTTTTGTCGCCGCCCACTCGCTCCATGCTCGTCGTGGCCTCGCCCGGCCGCGTGGGTTTCACGGCGCTGCTCATCGTCTATTTCTGCGAGAGCATCATGTTCCCCACCATCTTCGCCCTTGCGCTCCGCGGTTTGGGTCGTCGCACGAAAATCGCCTCCTCATTGCTCATCATGGGCATCGTCGGCGGTGCCGTGGCTCCCTGTGCTCATGGGACTGATTGCCGACCACTCGTCCATGGCCTACGGCTTCATCGTGCCCCTCATTTGTTTCTTCATCATCGCCGCCTACGGTGGTTTCGTGGCACGTCGCAGAGCTCGCGCGAAGCAACCGCAAATAAAAGCTGTTTCTCCCCTTCATGGCTCATAAGAAAAAGATGAATGCGGCCGCCATCGCCGCCTATAAAGCCGAGAACGAAAAACTTTCCGCCAACCTCCACGGCCGCGCCGGCATTCAAGAACTGCGTTGTGGCGTGCTCTACAAGGTGGTGCAACCGCTCCCGCTCCGCCGGCCGATGCCGACGAGCGCACGCTGCGCCGCCACAATGCCACGCCCGCACCGCGCTCGGTGGTGACGGTGCACTACGAGGGTCGGCTCATCGATGGCCGCACCTTCGACCTCAGCCGCGGCGCTCTGCACTACCGCCCGCCTTTCGCGTCAACGAACTCATCACCGGTTGGCGCGGCGCTCGTCAACATGCACATCGGCGATCATTTGGGAACTCCTACGTCCCGGCCCTCAGCCGGATACGGCGAGCGCGGCGCTGGTCGCGACATCCCCGGGCACAGCACCCTCATCTTCCGCATCGAACTCTTAGACATCGCATAAAACTATTTCATGAACAATAGCATCGTCGTCAAAGGCGCACGCGTCAACAATCTCAAAAACATCGACATTGGAGATCCCTCGCGAGCAATTTGTCGTCATCACCGGACCTTTCCGATCGGGAAAATCTTTCATTGGCCTTCGACACCCTCTATGCCGAGGGCACAGCGGCGCTATGTCGAAAGTCTTTCGGCCTACGCCCGCCAGTTTCTCGGCCGCATGAACAAGCCCGAGTGCGACTACACCGATGGCTACCGCCGGCCATCGCTATTGAGCAGAAAGTCAAGACGAACAACCCTGCGTTCCACCGTCGGCACAAGCACCGGAGATCTACGAATATCTCCGCCTCGCTCTTCGCCCGCGTAGGACACACCTACTCTCCCGTGAGCGGCGAGGAGCGGTCGCCACAGCGCCGACGACATTGTCGCCGCCGCCCTCCGCCACCCCGCCGGCACGCGCTTCACCGTGCTCGCTCCCCTGCGCCTGCTCCACGAGCGCACCTTCAAAGAGCAAATCGAAGTGCTGCTCCAGCAAGGTCTCTCGCGCTTGATCTCGACGGCGACATGGTGCGCATGGACGAGGCCATCGAAAGCCCCGCCGCTGTGGCGCGCCACGAAGCGGCCTTGGCCGAAGGCCGACTCTTCCTCCTCCTCGACCGCTTGGCCGTCGACGGTTCGAAAGACGGCGTGACGCGCCTCAACGACTCGGTCGAAACGGCACTCTATGAGGGCGACGGCGAATGCCTGCTCCGTTTCTATCCCTGACCGCAACCTCGAGCGATTCTCCACCCGCTTCGAGGCCGACGGCATCAGCTTCGAAGAACCGAGCGACAACCTCTTCTCGTTCAACAATCCGTGGGTGCCTGCCCGCGTTGCGAAGGTTTCGGCCGCGTGGTGGGCATCGACGAGCATCTCGTCGTCCCCAATCGTTCGCTCTCGGTCTACGACGGCGCCGTGATGTGCTGGCGCGGAGCGAAACTCAGCCAGTGGCAACAGGAATTCATCCGCCGTGCCGCCGCCCACGACTTCCCCATCTTCGAACCCTACTACAATCTCACGCCCGCCCAGCGCGACCCTGCTCTGGCACGGCGGCCCCGGCATGGCCTGGAGGAGGGCGACGTCGATGTGCATCGATGGTTTCTTCCAAGCCCTCGAACAAGGTGCCTACAAGATCCAAAACCGCGTCATGCTCGCGCGCTATCGCGGCAAGGCCGAGTGCCCCGTTTGTCACGGCACGCGCCTGCGCCCCGAAGCCCTCTACGTGCGTGTGGGCGACCGCACCATCGCCGACCTCGTGCGTCTCTCGGTGGCCGATCTCGCCGAGTGGTTCGACGCACTCACCCTCTCTGAGCACGATGCCACCGTGGCGCAACGCCTGCTCATCGAAATCCGCAGCCGCCTGCGCTTCCTCAACGAAGTGGGACTCGGCTACCTCACCCTCGACCGCCCTCAGCAACTCGCTCGGCGGCGAAAGCCAACGCATCAACCCGCTCACCTCACTCGGCAGCAGCTTGCGGGCAGTCTCTACATCCTCGACGAACCCTCCATCGGGCTGCACTCTCGCGACACCGATCGCCTCATTCGCGTGCTGCGCCAACTCCGCGATGTGGGCAACACCGTCATTGTGGTCGAACACGACGAAGACATCATCCGCGCCGCCGACCACCTCATCGACATCGGCCCCGAAGCCGGCCGTCTCGGCGGCGAAGTGGTGTGGCAGGGCAAGGTGGCGCCCGCCGATGCGCCGCACCATTCCGACAAAACGGAGAGCCGCAGCCACACGCTCAACTTCTCACCGGCGCCGAAGCTATTCCTCGTACCCGCTTCGCGCCGTCGGTGGAATCGCTTCATCGACGTCGTCGGTGCTCGCGAAAACAACCTCCGCGGCATCGATGTGCGCTTCTCAATGTCCTCACCGTCGTGACGGGCGTGTCGGGTCTCGGGCAAATCCACCGTGCGCGACATCTTTCACAAAGCCCTCCTCCGTCATCTCGACCAGTCGGGCGACCGTCCCGGCGAACACGCTGACCACCGGCGACCTCGACGTTGTGCAAGCCGTCGACTTATCGACCAAAACCCCATCGGCCGTTCCACGCGCTCCAACCCCGTCACCTACGTCAAGGCCTTCGACGAGATTCGCAAACTCATGGCCGAACAACCCCTGGCGCGCCAAATGGAAATGGACGCCAAATTCTTCTCCTTCAACACCGACGGCGGCCGCTGCGAAGAGTGCAAGGGCGAAGGCACGGTGAAGGTGGAAATGTAAAATTATGGCACGACCCGTTCTCGAATGCGAAACCCTGCCACGGCCACCGCTTCAAGAACGAAGTCCTCGACGTGCGTTTTGAGGGACAAAACATTTACGACCTCCTCGAAATGACCGTCGACCAAGCCCTCGACTTCTTCGAAGCGCACGGTAAGAAGAAGATCGTCAAGCGCCTTCGTCCGCTCCGCGATGTGGGACTCGGCTACATCAAACTCGGGCAGTCGTCCTCACCTCTCCGGGCGGCGAAAACCAGCGTGTAAACTGGGCTCACTATCTCGCGCAGGAGCGCGCCGTCCCCACGCTCTTCATCTTCGACGAACCCACCACGGACTCTATCTCCACGACATCAACCGCCTCTATCGGCCTTCAACGCCCTGATTGAGCGCGGCCACACGTTGATTGTGATTGAACATAATCTTGATGTCGTAAAAACGGCCGACCACGTCATCGATCTCGGTCCCGAAGGTGGTTCGGCGGTGGCGACCTCGTCTTGCCGGCACACCCGAAGCCCCTCGTCGCCCTCCCGGCCGCGGCTACACCGCGCGCCACCTCGCCGAGAAACTCACACCGCAATAGTTTTTCACGAACGGACTCAATAGAACAAAGTGGAAGAGAACCTTCCTCTCTTCCACTTCTTCTTTTCATCATGCCCAACCGCCGCCCACTCATTCTCATCCTGCTCGCCCTCTTTGTCCTTTGGCTATGGGGGCAACCTCTCCGGACCCCCTTGGGGCATCCCGTGTCTCTTCCGCCGCTTCACCGGCCTATCCTGCCCCGCCTGCGGCACGCAACGCGCCCTTTCACCCTCCCTGCACGGCAATCCGCTCGCAGCCTTGCACTACAACTATTTTCTCCCTTCGTTGTCCCTCCCTCGTCGTCGCACCTCTGCTGTCCTCGCTTGGCGAAAAAGCCCTCTATCGTCCCCTCACCTCCCTGCCGGCTGTGATCGTCTATGCTTGCATATTACTGTTTGGCTCATCGTCCGCAACCGATACGGGATTTGAAGAGAAACCCTCACACAGGAAAGATAACAAACCCGCCATTCACCAGTAGATAGCGGAGTTTTTAATGCCTGTTCGGAAAAAGTTCCGCCCAGCGGTTATTGCTGCTTAGCGTACCATTTTCTTCCCATTGACGATATAGACTCCTGCGGGGAGATGTTTGAAGTCTGTATTCACACGCTTGCCTTGGAGCGTATAGATGCCTTGCGTGTTGCGGCCATTGAGCTGCACTTGTCCGACAGCAGTAGGTATATTCTTGACGAAATATCCCGTTTCAGGGTTGGGCTATCGTGACATCTCGTCTTCTTGGGATCGTGCCACCGCCCCCTTGAGTTGAGTGCATCCTTTAAACATGCTTCCGAGTACAAGCACTGCCACGTCTTATCCGGAAACGATGCTGGAGAGTTTCTACAGCCACCGAACATGGAACCATTTGCTCGACTTTCTCCATATCGAAACTCCTCAGGTCGAGTGAGGTCAAGGCTTTGCAATCAGCGAACATCGACGTCATATTCGTCACGTTGGAGGTGTTGAAACTCTTGAGGTCGATCGATTTCAAGGCACTACATTGATAGAACATTGCGAACATGCTCTTCACATTGGAGGTGTTGAAATTGGAGAGATCAATCGTTTCCAAAGCGATACAGCCTCTAAACATATCGTAGAATCCCTCTACGTTTGTTGTATTGAAGCTCTTGAGATCGAGCGCTTTCAGCGGCACACCCTTCAAACATCTGGACCCATATAGTCACGTTGGCTGTGTTTGAAGTGCGTGAGATCTAATCCGTCAGTGCGCTACATCCTTTGAACAGACTACCCATATTCGTCACGTTTTCAGTATTGAGATATTCCAACCCTTCGATCGTGGTGAGTGCTTTATAACAGAAAACCATCCAAACATAGTGGTAGGGCGATAGTTTTGGAAGGAGGCATCAAACACCACCTTTGTGGTCGTGGTGTTGGGGTGTTCTTCTGTACCGGCCCATGCAGAGAGGTATTTGTATTCAGCATCTGTCTCATCAATGTCCCATGGTTCCGGTGCGCGTGTTGCGCAGAGGGTCATAGTAGAAAGTGAGTGTTGTCTTGTCCGGATTTTGCAAACACATAGGTTTCCACCACATTTTCCGGTGCATTCTTTCGGAAATATCCCGTTTGCGTCATTATCTTGACATCCGTCTTGTCGGCATCGTAAGCCACTGCGCCTCTTGAGTCGGGTGCATCCTTTAAACATGCCTTTCGAGTGCAGGCATTGCCACGTCTTTTTCCGGAAATGATGCCGGTGAGTTTACTCACAACCCTTGAACATGCCGGACATATCAAAGGCTTTTCTGTATTGAAGTTCCTAAGGTCGAGCGTCTTCAACGCGCTGCAGCCGTAGAACATAAAAAGCCATAAACTTGTTTGTTCTGTGTTGAAGTTCGCGAGATCAAGCGTCTTCATCATGCTGCACTCTGCAAACATATTACTCATCACCCCCACTTTTGCCGTGTTGAAGTCGTTTGACATCGATCGCTTTTCAGCCCAGAACATCCCCGGAACATATCACCCATATCATTCACGTTTGCGGTGTTGAAGTTCGTGATATCTAATTCCGTCAGTGCGCTACATCCATTGAACAGGCCGCGCATGTTCTCCACTTTCGCCGTGTTGAAGTGTTTGACATCGATCGTTTTCAGCCCACGACATCCACCGAAAAGATAAGCCATATCTTTCACGTTTTCAGTATCGAAACTCTTGAGATCCAATTCCGTCAGTGCGCTAGCATTCACCGAACAGACCGGCCATATTCTCCACATTCGCCGTGTTGAAGTTTTTGAGGTTAAGTGCGGTCAACTCAGTGCAGTTACTGAACATCTGCTCCATTGTCTCCACTTTTTGCGTATTGAAACTCGTGAGATCAAGTGTTTTCAGGGCGGTGCAGTGCTCAAACATGTAGCTCATGTCATTCACTTGTTCTGTATGGAGGTTTTCCCATCCTTCGAAAGTGGTCAATGCTTGAAGATACCGAAACCATGAGCCGGTGGTAACAGGGCGGTAATCTTGAATGAGGCATCGAACACCACCTTGGTGATCGTGGTATTGGGAGATTCGTACGCCGGTCCATGCCATAAACATCGGGGAAGTATAGTATATGGAATGTTTCTCATTGATGTCCCTGGTGGAAAGCTGGTGCGCTTAGCGCCTGTCCGTCGTAGTAGAAAGCAAGTGTCGTCTCTTTCCGGATTTTGCAGCACATAAGCCTCCAATTTGCTCCCCGTGAACATCCTGCTTTCGTTGGCTCATCGTAACGTCCGTTTTCCTCGCTATCGTAAGCCACTGCCCCTTTGAGTTGGGTGCATCCTTTAAACATGTCATTCGGACCATTTACATTTCCACACACTATTGAAATAAGGGTGGTGAGTTGCTCACATCCTTTGAACATGCGGCCTGTCTCTCCAACTTATTCGTACTGAAACCACTGAGGTCGAGCTGCTTCAACGCGGTGCAGTGACTGAACATCTCCTCCATGTTTTTCCACACGTCTCGTGTCGAAAACCTCGTCAGATCGAGCGTTTTCCAATGCGCTGCATCCGGAAAACATAGACTTCGATATCCCTACTTTTTTTCCGTGTTGAAACTCGTAATGTCGAGGGTCTTCAGCGACTTGCATCCCCCGAACATCCCCGACATCGTTTCTACCTTTTCGGTATTGAAGTGCTTGAGGTTGAGCGTCTCCAGAGATTTACATCCGTAGAACATAGAAAACATCGTTTTCACCTTCCCGGTGTTGAAGTCTCGAGATGAACTGTTTTCAGTGCGCTGCACATATAAAACATTTCGTATACGTCCTCCACATTTTGGGTATTGAAGGTCTTGAGATCAGCGTTTCCAGCGCATCGCAATACGCAAACATGTAGCCCATGTCTTTTCACCCTTTTCCGTGTTGAGATTTTCCCTAACCTTCGAAAAGTGGTTAGCGCCCCTGCATCTTGAAAACCATTCATTCGTTGTCGTAGGTTGAAAGTTTTTTTGAATGAGGCGTCAAACACGACTTTTTGTAATCGTTGTACCTACCCACGCAGGAAGATATCCATTTTTCTCATCGATCCCCCATGTGTCACCGGTGCGTGTGCGCGCCGGTCGTCGTAATAGAAGGTGAGCGTGGTCTTTTCCGGATTTTCGCTGCACGTAGGCTTTAAAGTCTGCCCCGACACGCGCGGTGAGGCGAAGAGTGCGCATAGCATTACTGATGATGCTCGCAAAAGACTTTGCGCAAAGTAAAAGCCGATCATTTTTCATCTTATATTTTATTTGTGGTTGACAATATTCACTATGAAAAAGCCCATCTCATCAACGCAAAGCGAGAGCGTATCCAAATGAATGTTTTGACACAAGCTCCGGCAGGAAAGAGAGCCGCAGAGGCGACACCTCTCCTCATCGGTAAAACAACCAACCCCACCACCTCACTCAGTAGATAGCGGAGTTGGTATTAATACCTGTTCGGAAAAAGCTCCGCCCATGGGCTATTGCCGCTTAGCGCACCATTTTCTTCCCATTGACAATGTAGACTCCTGCGGGAGATGCCGAAGGCTGTCTTGACGCGTTTGCCTTGGAGCGTATAGATGCCTTGAGCGTTGCGGCTATTGAACAGCACTTGCCCGAGAGCAGTAGGTTTATTATGGACAAAATATCCCTGTTTCGGGGTTGACCCATCTTGACATCTGTTTTCTTGTCATCGTAAGCCACAGCACCCTTGGAGCCGGACGCATCCTTTAAACATGTCTTCCGATTCTTCACACTGCCAGGCCTTTTTCTGAAAATGATGTCGGTAAGTTCAGCACAATCTTTGAACATACCGGTCATGTCCGTCACTTTCTCTGTATTAAAATTCCTGAGGTCGAGCGTCTTCAGCGCAGTACATCCTTCGAACATTTCATTCATGGCCGTCACGTTTTCGGTGTTGAAGTTCGTGAGATCAATCGCCTCCAGCGCAGCACACCCTTTAAACATTTCATTCATGCCCGCCACGTTTTCGGTGTTGAAGTCGTGAGATCAATCGCTCCAGCGCAGCACATCCTTCGAACATTTTACTCATGCCTGCCACGTTTGCGGTGTTGAAGTGCGTGAGATCAATCGCCTTCAACGCAGAGCATCCTTCGAACATTCCACTCATGCCCTCCACGTTTGCGGTGTTGAAGCTCGTAAGATCAATCGCCTCGAGCGCAGAGCACCCCTTAAACATGTCACTCATGCTTTCCACGTTCGCGGTGTTGAAGTGCGTGAGATCAATCGCCTTCAACGCAGAGCATCCTTGAAACATATAAGTCATTTTTGTCACATCTGCGGTGTTGAAGCTCGTGAGATCCAATTCCGTCAGTGCGCTACATCTGGCGAACAGCGCTCTCATATCCTTCACTTTCGCCGTGTTGAAACTCGTAACGTCGAGGGTCTTCAACGACTCCACATCCTTCGAACATTCCACTCATGCTTTTCACGTTCGCGGTATTGAAGGACTTGAGATTGAGCGCCTCAGAGATTTACACCCGTAGAACATCTCACGCATGGTTACCACCTCTCGGTGTTGGAAACTCTCGAGTTTACCGTTTTCAGTGCGCGGCACATCAAGAACATGTCTTTTAAAATTCTCCACGTTTTGGGTATTGAAGGTCTTGAGATCAGCGTTCTCCAACGCACTGCAGAACTCAAACATGTTGCTCATGTCTGTCACCTTTTTCCGTGTTGAAATTTTTCCAATCCTTTCAAAAGTGGTTAGCGCCCTGAACTGTGAAAACCACCCAGCCGTTGTCGTAGGTTGAAAAGTTTTTTGAATGAGGCATCAAACACGACTTTTGTAATTCTCATAGGTTCAATGGTATGAAGCTTATCTCACCGATCACCCACTTGTCACCCGTGCGTGTGGCACGCCGGTCGTCGTAATAGAATGTGAGCGTGGTCCACTCCGGATTTAGCACCTTGTAGGCTTCTAAAGTCTGTCCCAACACTCGCGGCGAGGCGATGAGTGCACTAGCATTACGATGACGCTCGCAAAAGACTTTTGCGCGAAGTAAGGCTAATTATTTTCATCTTATATTTTATTTGTGGTTGATAATATTCACTGACAACACCGCAAAATACAACACGCACACTAAAAAACAAAATTATTTCACGGTTTTCTATTCACAGACTACAACTCATGCAAAAGATTCCACACCTACCAACGCAAAATCGGGCTTCACCACGTGTGCGAAGCCCGATTTGCCGAGGATCTTCTTCGCCCTGCGGAAATCTCATTGGGGGATTAGCATCAAAAAGCCTTAAGCCGATAACAATAAGCACCCTTCTCACCCAAAAGACGGCTATCTTTCGAAAATACTCTACAACTATTCTCGAAAAGCAGCGCGCTTTTTCGGCAAAGACGAAGAGAGGGTGAAGGAAGGAAGGAGGTGAAGGCAATCTCCCTCGCGCGCGCGTACGCGCATCAGCGAGTTTACGATTTTTGCCTTCACCTTGCTGCCCATTCATAGATAAACCGCTATGCAACAAGGAGTTACGCGTGAAAACTTCACCTTTTTTCCTTCACCTACCTATGCGGCCTAATCTACTGATTCACAAATCGTTGCGGTGAAGGCAAGGGTGAAGGAAAATCACAAAAAGGGTGAAGGCTGCGAGGGTGAAGCCTTCACCCATATCGTGCAGGGTATCAACGAGTTGAGGGCAAAAGGTGAAGAGGTGAAGGAAAAAATCGAAAATTCGCTGATGCGCGCGCACGCGCGCGAGGGCTATTTTCGACCGAAATCGGCGGGAATTTCACCCCATTGGTCGGTTTCCCATTTCAAGATGGGAGTTGGTGACGCGGTGCGCCTTGAGCCAGGCTTCAGCGCGGGCGATCATTTCGTAGAGCTTTTCGGTGCGTGGGGTGCGCGCCAGCTGCGTGCGACACTGCTTGCGGCGCACCCACGAAATGGCAGTGGCAGAATCGGAATAAATGGGCATTTTCGTGCCCTGCTTGTCGAGGAGGGCGAGGGCGTGGACGATGGCGAGAAATTCGCCGATGTTGTTCGTGCCGTGGACGGGGCCGAAATGAAAGATCTCGCGCCCCTCGGCGAGAAAGACGCCGCGGTATTCCATCGCACCGGGATTGCCGGAGCAGGCGGCGTCGACACAGAGCGTTTGAAAGCCCACTTTGGCCAAGACCTCGGGCGAGGGCATACGAACGGGGCGCACACCGGGAGCCGCCGAGGTGGACGCTTGAGAGGCAGCGGCGGCGGGGCGCTCGGCAGGACGATGGGAGGATGTGCTCCTCGGCTCGTCGGCCGCGGCATACTCCGCTTCGTCGCGAGAGGCGAAGGCTTTGTAACGCGCACCGGGAAAACCCTCGACTTGTTCGCGACACTCGTCCCAAGAGGTGTAGACTCCGGGGATGCGGCCGCTCCAAACGACGTAGAACTTGGGTTTCTTGCTACTCATGGACAGGAGAAAGAACAGAGAGATGAGGAACGCTGCGCCGAAGGAGGGCGGAGCGCGAAAGAAAAAGGGCGATTTTGCCGGAACGGGTGTCCGACAAAATCGCCCTTGGGCGTGGTTCGCAGTAGCGATGCAGGCCACTCGTCGGTTTACATGCGCTCGGGCATTTCGATGCCGAGGAGTTCCATGCCGAGACGCACCACTTTGGCGACGTTGCGCGAGAGGACAAGACGGAAATTGCGCTTGGCGGCGTCTTCCTCGCGAAGGATTTGGAACTCGTGGTAGAACTGGTTGTAATCCTTGACGAGTTCGTAGCAATAGTTGGCGATGGCCGAGGGAGAATAGTCCTGACCGGCGGCGCGAACGACAGCGGTGAAGTCGGCGATGCGCTGGATAATTTCTTCCTCCTGACCGAAATCTCGGTGGCGGGATCGACAGCTGTCATTTCGAGGCCGGCTTCCTGCGCCTTGCGGAGAATGGAGCGGATGCGGGCGTAGGTGTACTGGATGAAGGGGCCGGTGTTGCCGTTGAAGTCGATGGACTCTTCGGGATTGAAGACCATGTTCTTGCGGGCGTCGACTTTGAGCAAGAAGCACTTGAGTGCGCCGAGACCGACGATGCGGGCCACCTCTTGTTTTTCGGCTTCGGACATGTCGCCGTTCTTGCCGGCTTCGTCCATGGTGCGGCGTGCCTGTTCGATCATGCCTTCGATGAGATCGTCGGCGTCGACCACCGTACCCTCACGGCTCTTCATCTTACCGTTGGGGAGTTCGACCATGCCGTAGGAGAAGTGCACGAGGCTCTTTTCCCCACTCGAAACCGAGACGATCGAGCAGGAGCGAGAGGACTTGGAAGTGATAGTTCTGCTCGTTGCCAACCATAGACCATTTTGTCGATGGGATAGTCGCGGAAAACGGAGTTTGGCGGTACCAATGTCTTGGGTCATGTAGACGGAGGTGCCGTCGGAACGAAGGAGGAGCTTCATCGAGTCCGTCTTGCGAGATCGGCTCAAACTGAGCCGTCTTCGCGGCGATAGAAGAGACCTTTGGCGAGTCCTTCTCTACCTTTTCCTTGCCTTCGAGGTAGGGTTTCCGATTCGTAGTAGATTTTGTCGAACGAAACGCCGAGTGCCTTGTAGGTTTCGTCGAAACCGGCATAGACCCATTCGTTCATTTTTGCGCCAGAGCGCGCGCACTCTTCGTCGCCCCTGCTCCCACCTGCGAGCATTTCGCGCGCTTCGACCATGAGCGGCGCTTCGTTCTTGGCGCGAGTTTTCGGCTTCTTCGGCAGCGACGCCTTCGGCTTCGAGACGGGCTTTGAGTTCGGCCACTTCGGCGCGGTAGTGCTGATCGAACGCCACATAGTAGTCGCCGACGAGGTGGTCGCCTTCTTACCGGTGGACTCGAGGGTGTCGCCGTTGCCGTATTTCTGCCAGGCGAGCATAGATTTGCAGATGTGGATACCGCGGTCGTTGACGATGTTGGTCTTCACGACGCGGCTGCCGTTGGCTTCTGCGATTTTGGATACCGCCCATCCGAGCAGGTTGTTGCGAACGTGGCCGAGGTGGAGGGGTTTGTTGGTGTTGGGCGAGGAGTATTCGACCATGGTGAGGGGCTCTTCACCGGGGGTGGCGAGGCCGTAACGCTGATCGGCGTCGATGTTCTCGAGGAGCTCGATCCACTTTTTGGGCGCGATGGTGAGATTGAGGAAGCCCTTGACGATGTTGAACGTCGATACGAGGTCGGTGTTTTCGACCAACCACAATGCGAGGTCTTCTCCGGTGTCTTCGGGCTTTCGCTTGGAGATGCGCAGGAAGGGGAAGGTGACCACGGTGAGGTGTCCCTCGAAGTCGGGGCGCGTTTTCTGAATTTGCACCTGTTCGGGGGTGATGTCGGCGCCGTAGCAGGCCTTGACGGCTTTGACGACGGCGTCGGTGAGCAATTGTTCGATGTTCATTGTATGTTGGACAGTGAGTTGTGTTATGCTAAGAGAGGTGCCGACTAACGGCGGGCGCGCCGAAAGGTGGCGATGACGGGATAATGGTCGGAGAGGTAGACCTTGTTGTCGACATGCGCTTCGACGGCTTCAAACTGGGGGTCGGCGAGCAGATGATCGATGCGCACGTACATGGCATCGCGGTTGAAGGTGCGCGAAATGCCGTTGCCGGCGGCACGAAACGCGTCGTTGAATCCGAGACCGACAATGCGATGACGGGCGGAAGAGATGGGGTAGTCGTTGAAATCGCCGCAGATAAATTTGACTTGGTCGCGATGTTCTTTGACAAAGCGCGACAAAGTGTCGACCATTTCGGCACGAGCGGCGGCGGCGAGGGTGATTTTGTCCGTAAAGTCGACGTTTCCACGCACCCGGAATCAGGATTTTCGCCGGTTTTCGTCCATTGACAGAACTTTTCCGCGCTCATCATAGGTCAACGCGTTGGAACGAAGGTGGCAATTCACCACGATCCATGGTTTTTCGTCGGGCACTTTCAACCAAAAAGGCCACAATAATGTTAGCCGCCTGAGCGAGAGATGAGTTGCGCGTCGGTGACGCGGTAGAGATGACGCCAAGACTTTCACCCCGGCGTTGTAGCATTTATAGTGGGGAATCTGCGTGTGCTTAAACCGCGCCACCAGTTGCTTGTTGTGCTCGAGCGAGCCCATTCCCTCTTGAAAAGCAATGATTTGCGCGCCGGAAGCAATCATGTAGCGCGTCATTTCGGCACGTCCGCTGTCGGTCAGTCCGAAACCGCGGGTGTTATAGGTCATGACGCGAATTTCTCCTTCGGCCACTCCCGTAGAAGGCGAACCGAGCAGGTTGATCGGCGCGTAAGTGCGAATGCTACCCGAAGCGACGAGCAGTCCGAAGAGCGGAATCCACACGCGGCGCGGCGCAAAAACGAGACACAGCACCCCATCGCCAGCACACTGCCGAGCAACAAGGGGAAAAGCAACGCATAAGCGGGCGGCGGCTCCGAAAATGTCGGGGATCGATGTCAGGCGTCAGCGCACACACCAAAAAGCGACGACCGTAAACCACGACGCACCGGAGAGAAACGTGGCAAACAAACGTGCCCACGCTCCGCTTTTCAGGAGTTCGGAGCAGTGGAAAAGACGACGCAAGAAGGACATGCGCTATCAGGAACGGCGCGTGTTGTTGAACAAATCTTTTTCTCCTCTTCGGTGAGAGAAGTAGCCCGAACGGCGCACTTTATCGAGGATTTCATCGATGCGCTCCTGTTCTTTGCGTCGACGGAGATTGTACTCCTGATCCGTTTCGCGGCCGTGTTCGCACCGGTCGAGGAAGTTTTGAAAGGAAGAGGTATTATTTTGGGCCTGACCGGAGAACAAACTCCGAATCGCCCTTCGATGGCCGCTCCCGCCTGCTGAAAAAGCTGCGGAGAATGCGCTGCATCACGCCGCCGCCCGGCCGACGAAGAACCTCCGAATAGTTGCGCGTGTAGGGATCGTAGTGTCTCTGCTTTTGCGCCGCCACGATTTTCGGCGCCAGCCCGGAAATAGAGCCATCCGAAGAACATACCGCCGAGGTGGGCGAAGCGGGCGATGTTTCCGTTCGGAGTAAAAACGCCGAAAAGACTTCAATCAGCGCATAGCTGACCACGAAAATACTTTCGCCTTCATGGGGATGGGCGGAAAGAGCAACATGATGCGTTCCTCTGGAAAGGTCATGCCGAAGGCCAAGAGCACGCCGTAGCAAGCCCCGCTCGCCCCGATCGTCACCCACGAATTAAGGTAGGTACTCATCGAGATGGTGTTCACACCGTCGGACACCATCGTGTATCGGTTGAGTCCCTCAATATAATATTGTCCCAACTGCCACAATTCCTGACAAAGCGCAGCGCCGACGCCACAAATGAAATAGTAGATGAGGAAACGTCGCCGCCCCATCGTCTGCTCAATGATGCGCCCGAACATCCACAACGAGAACATGTTGAGCAGCACGTGCGACCACGATCCGTGCAAGAACATATAGGTCACCACCTGCCACAGACGAAAATCGGGCGCCAAGAAGAAGTGCAAACCGAAGAGATCGGCCAGCACGTCCCCACCACGTTGCGCGCACGAGTTGCTGCACCATGAAGAGAATAATGTTGATAAACAACAGGTTTACGCGTTACGGGCGGAATAGAATTGAGGAATCCGTTGGAAGACATGTGAGAGAATGATATCCCGCAAGTCACACACATTGAGCTGTGTGCGACTCGCGGGAGAAATGAGAAAAAGAGAAAGTCATCGTGCCGCGCGGCTGGCCAGCCGGCGACCCTGCATCGAGAAACGGCGGTCACCGCCGGACAAATCCTCGAGTTCAGAGCCACCGACCCACTGCGCGCGACCTCGTGACGCGATGGATCAGAATTCGAACTGCTCAATTTTTGAGCGCACCGAGCGTTTCCAAACGACCGACGAAGTGCTTTGAAATCATCGGTGGCGCATGAGCAGCCAACGCCTCGGCCGAAGTCCACGTTTCGCAGAACATGAACACATCGGAACGCGTTCCGCTCTCGAAAACGTCATAAGAAACACAACCGGCGTGCGTGCGACTGGCAGCCACCAGCGCGAGCGCGGTTTCCAACGCTACGGCATATTGCTCCTCGTTGGCTTGGAAAAAACAATTGACGCGAATCATGATAAACGACTTATTTAGAAGTAGTAAGAAGCTTGGAGATTAAACGTGTGAGTCGATAGGCGGGCAAGTTCTTCTCGCCGACAGCTACCCCAACCTTTGTTGAGGAACGTTTCGCCGGACTTGCCGACAGCACGTTGTAGCTCGAGTCCCAACTCGAAAGTTCTTGCGCCAGCACCACACCGGCACCGGAAATTCCAGGTCGTCGACAGGTTGCTGCGCTTGAACAAAGGCGTTTCGCCGTCCTGAATTTCCCAGTTGCTCACCGAGATGTTCTTGCGCCCATCGAGAACGAGAATTGCGGTCCCGTGAGGCATAGACCCCAATGCCGGAGATCGTGAAACGATACTTCGCATTCACCGGAATGATCGAGCGAGTTGTAGTTTTGGCTAAAATCAGCCTTTACTATCTTGCGAAACAGAGAACTTGCGCTGATTGTACACCAACGCACCGTCGAGGTGCAAACCGAGAATCAAATCGAGATCCACCTTCGGACCGATGAACTAACCGGCACCGCTGCCGCCGTTCACCAAGTTCGAGAAGGCTTCAGAATTCACCTTCGTCCAAGAGAGTTGTAAACCGCTCGTCAGACCGAGTTTGGGTCCCAGCGCACTGGCTGGAGAGAGTCGTGGTCAGCATGACCGAGAGAGCCCAGCCATTTCTTCATAACTCATAATTGTTTAGGGGTTTACATGGATCACCGCGCGTTCGAACCAGTAGATAAAGATACCGGCGAAATAACCGACTAGCGGCCACCCACGATATTTTTTCAGATACCAGCCGAAGGAAATCTTCTCCAAGCCCATGGCCACGACCCCGGCGGCACTACCGATGATGAGCATTGAACCGCCCACACCGGCGCAGTAAGCCAGCAGTTGCCAGAACACACCATCCTGTGCAAAGTCGCCGGCAGCCTCGATGGGATACATGTTCATGCAACCCGCCACGAGGGCACGTTGTCGACAATCGACGACGCACACCGATCACGCCGGTCACCAAATAGTGGTTACCGCCCGACACCTCGTTGAGCCACTGTCCGAAAGCCGGCAATACACCGGTTTCCTTGAGCGTGGCCACCGCCAGCAGGATGCCGAGGAAGAAGAGAATCGTAGTCATGTCGATCTTGCGCAAGATCGTCGCCACGCGCTGTTTGGTCGTGCTGTCGCGGTGTTTTTTCGTGCGGTAGAATACCTCCGTGAGCGTCCAAAGCAGCCCCAACACCAACAAGATGCCCAGATAGGAGGCAGTTCGGTGAGGCTATGGAAAATGGGCACGAAAGAGCAAACCGCCCACACCGAAGAAGAAGATCAAACGGCGCTCAAAGCCGGAGAACTGATGGACATCGGCCACCGCTTTCTCCTCGCTCTGCTCCGCACTGCCGAGCGTGCCGTGCAGATGGTATTGCAACAAGAGCCGGCACCACCATCGCCGCCAAACTGGCCAAGAAAATCTCTTTCATCACACCGCCGGCGGTGACAGAACCCTTGATCCAGAGCATAATCGTGGTCACATCGCCGATGGGCGAGAAGGCACCGCCCGCATTGGCGGCAAATCACAATCAGCCCGACGTAATACAGGCGATCTTCGCGACTGTAGACCAGTTTCGCAACACCATGACCATCGACAATCGTGGTCGTCAGGTTGTCGAGCACGGCCGAAAGGATAAAAGGTGATGAAGGCAATTTTCCACAGGAGCGACCGCTTTGGTCTTTGGAACGAAGGGCCTCGCGCACAAAGTTGAACCCACCGTTGGTATCGATGATCTCCACCACCGTCATGGCCCCCATAAGGAAGAAGAGCGTCTCACTAATTTCGCTGAGATGCTCGCGCAGGATGTGCGAGGTCACGAAATTCATCACGGCTTCGCCCGAAGTTTTCAACTCTATCGGCACAAAACATCGGGACATATCTCGGCGGCGCCGAGGGTGTAGAGCACCCAGCAGGCCACACACTACGAGCAGCGCCACTGCGGCCTTGTTGACTTTGATCACGTCTTCGAGGGTAATGAACAGATACCCGACTACAAAGAACGCGACGATGAGGGAGTTAGCATAAACAGGTTTTACGAATGAACTATAATGAATTAGCTGCTGCGAATTTCGACAAAAAAGAAGATACACAAAGCTCATGGGCACACGTATTTGCACCGCGTCGCCCGAAAAGCGGCGACAAAGCCCAACAAAACAAAAATAAAATCACTATTTTTGCACCACCAAGACGCAACGGCTTCGTAGTTCAATGGATAGAACAACCCTCCCTAAAAAGGGTAAATAGGGGTTCGATTCCCCTCGGGCTACTTTTTGTAAGCACATCTCGCTCACTCACGCACACCCAGCCGGTGTGCGTTTTTCTTTCTCAGCCGACGTCCCTCACACGGCCCTCGCCTTCACCGTGAAGCAAAGCTCACGCGCGCATGATGCGCGCGTCGGTCGTTTTTTGCCTTCACCGCTTCACCCATCCCTCTCAATCTACTACTCTTCAACGGGTTAGGTGTGAAGGCTTCACCTTTTGCCTCACACCTAAAATCCACATAACTGCATACTCACAACCCAATAAAGGGTGAAGGAGGAGAATGAGACAAAAGTTCACGAAAAGGGTGAAGGCAAAAGGGTGAAGCCTCTCACACCTATTCTACTAACCCTCAGCGGTTTGAAACCAAAAGGTGAAGAGGCAAGGCAAAATCGAAAAATCAGCTGATGTGCGCGTTACACGCGCGAAAAGCGCCCTTGTTTATTCAAAACTCCACTGCTTTCTTTCCTCAAACTCCCGCACTTTTTCGAAAGACAAAACGCTTCCACAACCAAGCCTCGAAGCACGGAACTGCACTTGCCCTCTTGTAGGATTCGCCCACCTCACGGAAGGAAGACACCTCACGGCGAAACGCAGAGCAAGTTATGAAGCGCTAAATCTGTTTCGCACAGGAAACGATTTTTATCGGCCGGTTCACTCATACACACACGAGAGGAGTCGTTCGCGTTTTCACGTTCTTCGTTCCATCAATCCGATTTATTTTGCTATATTTGCACGCTGAATTGTTGTGCGCATTTGACATTGACGCACAGCGCTTCGCCCTCTCGTCTCCAAGTCGGCGCCGCGGTACCGACGGGGTTTTCGCCCCAAAAGCAATCGTCGCTCCCCCGCTGTGTCGAGCAGAGAGTTCTCCCACTCGCAACAAAATAAAAACAACAATAAACAACTCAATCTCAATGCAAAAACAAAGGATTTGTCATGTTCATTGCGATAGCCTTGACCCTGATTTGCGTCTTCTATCTGAGTTTTCCTTTGTCACCCGTCACTACGAGCAAAAAGGCAGAAGCCATGGGCGAAGTCAGGCAAGGCTTATCTCGATTCTTTGCGCCAAAGCGAGGGAAGGTGTGGCTCGGCTACGACTACAAGTCGCGCGAAGCCCTCCAAATCGGTTTTGGGTCTCGACCTGAAAGGCGGTATGAACGTCATTCTCCGAAGTGTCGGTTCCCGACGTTGTGAAGAACCCGGCGGCAGCAACGCCGACAACCCGCAGGTGAAGCAAATCATGAAACGAAGCTCGCGCAGAAGCCGAGACACTCGTCCGATAACTTCCTCGATGTCTTCGTGCGTCTCTACCAACAGAAAGTGGGTAAAGACCAGCTCGGCGGTATCTTCGCCCTTAAACTCACGGAAGAAGGTATCACCCCCAACAGCACGGACGCGCAGGTGAAAGCCGCCTCGAAAAGAAATCGCAGGCGGTTGACAACTCTATCAAGTGGTGCGCCAGCGTATCGACCGCTTCGGTGTGGCACAACCCAACATCCAGATCCTCGAAGGTCGCGGACAGATGGGCCAGATCATCGGTCGAAATGCCCGGTATCAAAGAGCCGGAGCGTGTGCGCAAGCTCCTCCAAGGTAGCGCCAACCTCGAGTTTTGGGAAACCCACCAAATATAGTGACGTCCAGCTGCCCTCGCTGCCCTCGACACTCGCCTGGCGTCAGGCGGCTGCCGGCAACAAACGGCACGAAGGCCGACACAGCGAAAAGTAGACAGCACGAAAAAGAAACCGTGGCTGACGCCAAGGCTTCTGCAGCCGACGCCCCTCAAAGGCACTCGGACAGAAGAACAACGCCGGCGAAGCCAAAGAGGCTGCCGCAGCAACCAACAAAGCACGCGAAGCCGCCCTCAAGGCACACCCCTTGCTCGGTCTCTTCGCATGCCCGTTACACCCGGAATCCAGTGTAGTGGGCTGCGCCACGGCACTCGACACGGCGGCGATCAACCGCGCTATCCACTCCAGAACTGGCCGCACAGGTGCTGCCCGCCGACCTCTACCTCGCTTGAAAAGGCGAGGCCGAAAAGGGCTTGTTCGAACTCTATGCACTGCGTCGCACCGACGGCAAGGCGGCCTTGGCCGGCGAAGTAATCGCCTCGGCGAAGGACGAATATGACCAAAACCACCGTCCCGTCGTTTCGATGACGATGACGCCCGACGGCGCCCGCGAATGGGCAGCCATCACGAAGCGCAACATCAAACGCCCCTGTAGCGATTGTGCTCGACGGCATGGTCTACAGTGCCCCGAATATCGAAAACGAAATTACCGGTGGCGTTTCGCAGATCAGCGGACACTTCACGGCACAACAAACCCAAGACTTGGCCAACGTGCTGAAGAGCGGTAAGATGCCGGCTCCCACCAACATCGTTTCGGAAGAAACCGTCGGACCGAGCCTCGGTTCCGCTTCGATTCAAGCCGGTTTCACCGCTTGCGTCGTGGCCTTTGTCCTCCTCATGATTTTCATGTGCGTGTTCTATGGCTTCATCCCCGGTATGGTGGCTAACTGCGCGCTGATCATCAACTCTTCTTCACCTTCGGTGTGCTCACTTCGTTCCAAGCGGCACTGACGCTGAGCGGATTGGCCGGTATGGTGCTCTCGCTCGGTATGGCGGTCGACGCCAACGTGCTCATCTATGAGCGTACGAAGGAAGAATTGCGCGCCGGCAAGAACCTGAAGCAAGCCCTTGCCGACGGTTACGGCAACGCTTTCTCCGCCATCTTCGACTCCAACCTCACGTCGATCATCACGGCGGTGATTCTCTACAACTTCGGTACGGGTCCGATCCGCGGCTTCGCCTTGACGCTCGGCATCGGTATCGTGGCTTCGTTCTTCACGGCCGTTTGGCTCACGCGCATTGCTTATGAGCACTTCCTCGACCGCGACAAGTGGACGAAACTGACCTTCACGACCAGTCTCTCGAAGAAATTCCTCACCGACACGAACTTTGCTTTCATGAGCATCGCCAAAAAGACGGCCATTCTCGTTGCCGTGCTCGTTGTGGCCGGTGCCGTGAGTCTCGGTGTGCGTGGTTTGCAACGCGGTATCGACTTTACCGGCGGTCGCAACTATGTGGTGGAATTTGAAGAAAAGGTTTCGCCCGAACAGGTGAAAGATGCCGTGCAGAAAGCCATCGACGCCAAGGGACAAGGCGGTACGGTGAGCACGCTGGCTATCGTGACCACGCAAAATCCCGCTGTCCGCGTTTCAACGTCTTATAAGATTGAGCAAAGCGGCGAAAAGGTGGATCAGGAAGTCGAACAACTCATCTGGAAGTCGCTCCACGACAACCACTTGATCAAGGCAGACTTCAACACCTTCAAGGATCGCGACAACCGCAAGGGCGGTTCGATCATCTCGGCGCAAAAGGTAGGTCCCAGCGTGGCTGCCGACCTCACGCGCGGTGCGGTGATTAGTGTATCCTCTCGCTCGCAGCGATCTTTCATCTACATCCTCGCGCGCTTCCGCAGCGTGGCCTTCTCGGTGGTGCCATCATCGCACTGACGGTCGACACCTTCCTGATCATCGCTGTTTACTCGGCCTGCTGGGGCTGGGTTGCCGTTCTCGATCGAGATCGACCAAACCTTCATCGGTGCTTATCTTTGACGGTGATCGGTTACTCGATCAATGACAAGGTGGTGGTCTTCGACCGCATCCGCGAGAACCTCACCCTCTATCCCACGCGCGACACAGAGCGTCTGTTCAACGACTCGATCAACAACACGTTGACGCGTACGATCATGACCTCGTTCACCACCCTCTTGGTGCTCCTCTGCATCTTCTTCTTGGGTGGCGATGCGATCCGTCTCGTTCTCCTTCGCCATGATTCTCGGTGTAGTGATCGGTACGCTCGTCGATCTTCCCTCGCAGCGCCCATCGCCTTCCGCATCTACGCCAAGCGTTCTGCGAAAAAGGCAGCGGCTGCTCAAAGCCTCAAGTTCAGGCTAAAGACGAATAAATCTTCCCGCAACCATTCGGCTGCGGGGAAGTTTTTCGTGCGATGGAAAAACGAAAGGCGTCAGAAACCGTCGACGCGATTGGCTTTCGCCACTTGTTCGATGCGCATCAGGCTGTTGCAAACACGCGCCACGATCGGCAGTGGAGGTGAGCGAGACGGTGAGCGTACCGCTGAAAATGCCATCGTCGGTGTCGAGGTGAATGGCTTTTGAGCACGAAATTTCGAAATTCGCCCATCGCCTGCGCGCTGATGCTGAGGAGCATGCCGCTGCATCGAGACCCTTCTGACGTGAATCGGCGTGTCGTACAATCGCGCGGTGTTGTGCGTCGGTTCCCAGCGCGCGGCGACGAGGTTGTTGCCGAAAGCTCGTTTTGTGCTTCAAGCCACGGGACAAGCGCGGCGATGCAGTTCGAGGCGCTCATCTTGCGTGATGTAGGGCCACTGACTTCATCGCCGTGAATGGGACGACAGTGCGGGCAGCACTCGCAGTGGTTGAGCACTTCGTCAGTGAGTTCGAGAACGGCCTCAGCGATTGAGGCCGCGTACGAAATCGGGCGTGAAGGTTTTCGCTTCTGTTGCGCGCTGGCTGTCTGAGGTTTTCCTTGAGGAAGGGCACGAAACGGCGCTATCCCCACCCTTTTCGAGGTACTCTTGCCACGCAAATGAAGCACATCGGCCTCCGACAGCACCAATTCCCTCGCCGATGGCGAGGAAGAGGTCGGCAGGGCGACTTGAATGATGAAAACGGCCAACTTGTTATTTGTCGCGTTGCCGATGGGGAGTTTGCGCCGTGAGGAAAAAGATTGCGACATCTCTTCTGCCTTTGTTTGCGTCGCTCGCCTGCGCACCTTGCGCAAGGCGGCGGTGATGCGTCCGCGCGCGCTGCCCGGTCGTGACGTAGTTGAGCCAATCGGCTGAATGGTTCGCTGGCGCGAGGTGAGCACTGATTTGATCGCCGTTCGCCAATCGGTGGCTCATCGGCACGAGACGATGATTGACCTGTCGCCCACGGCAGTGACTTCCCACCATGGAGTGATGGCGAAAAGCGAAGTCGAGCACCGTAGTTCCTTGCGGAAGCGTGACGATTTCAGCCCTAGTGTGAAGACGTTTAGTTCTGACGCAAAGAGATTAGTTTACCAGTATCGAGCAGATCGAGGGTGTCGGGTCAGGTCGTCGAGAATTTCCTTAATGGAGTTGGACCCACCATCCAGCCTGTGCTCATCGTGTTGCACGCCCTCCTCTTTAGTTCCAGTGCGCCGCAAATCCTCCTTCGGCCACGTCGTCCATGCGATCGGAGCGGATTTGCACTGATCCACTTACCTTTGGTGCGACATGAAGGTGTTGTGCAACGCTTGACAGCCGTTGGCTTTCGGCGTGGACAACCAATCTCGGAAACGCGAAGGGTGGGGTTTGAAATTTGCGAGCGCGGCGTAGATCTGCATAGCATTCGGCACTTCGTTCTCTGGATTTTCGGTCGGAAAATGATGCGAATCGCCAAAATGTCGAAGACTTCCTCGAAAGGACGTGCTTGCGCCGCATTTTCGCCAAATGCTGTACGGACCTTTGATGCGCGCCTGATTTCTGTAGTTCACCCCTTTGCTGTCGGGCGGCGCGAATGGCGGGGTAAACCTTCGGAACGCATCATCGCGCTGTACCATGCGAATCGTTGAGTCTTTCGGGCGATGAGCGCGTAATCTTCGGGGTGCCTGTACTTGAAAGAGGTTTTCGAGTTCCGTTTTGATGCGATTCAAAGCCCAGTCGATCGGCAAGGGCGCAAAGATGTAGAGCGTTTCGCCCACAATTTTATACTGGCGCGAAGGCGGCATCGAATCGAGGGTGCGCATATTGTGAAGACGGTCGGCGATTCACCAAGATGACGCGAATATCGTCGCTCATCGTGAGGAGAATCTTCTCTTGAACGTCTCCGCCTGCATCGAAGCGCGGTCGCCGAAGATGCCGCCGCTCACTTTTTCGTCACGCCCTTCCACGATGTTCGCCACCTTTTTCTCCGAAGAGATTGGCGATACTTTCGCGGGTGTAGTCGGTGTCCTCGACAACATCGTGCAACAATGCCGCACAAATGGTGGTCGACCCCTACGCCCATCTCCTCACACACCACTTGCGCCACGGCAATGGGGTGGAAAATGTAGAGTTTCAATTTCACCCTGCGCTCGCACGCCTGTGCGCCGCTTTTCGCAAAGTTGAACGCCTTGGTGATGATCTCCGTCTTTTTCGATGATTGGAGCGAGATACGTCGAGTAAGTGCTGCCAGCGCCGCCCGCACCTGCCTTGTTCTTCTTGTTGTTCGCGTCCTGCGCTATCGTCTGTGACATAGCTCAATCGATTGATAGCGCGGAAGCATCACCTCGAGGACGTGATGCTCTGCACAAAGAATATGCAATTACTTTGACGCGGAGTTTTTACCCGCGCGGATAGCCGAGCCTTTGAGATTGTCGATTTTCTGCAACTTCCACCGTCGTTCGGTTGCGTCGAGCGATTTCGATGAGCGTATCCCCTTGTCGAATCGCCACTTCTTTGGGTTCCGACCCATGAGAGGACTTTCCTTTGCGTTTTTGGATTTTCTCCGCCGCAACATGTCTTCTTTCGCGGCGCTCACGGCGCTTTCTTCCGCCAAAGCCTGCGACGACTCTGACGCGAAGACGCTGATTTTGCTGCACCGCCACTTCGCGGGCATGCACCGCCACGGCGTTCGGCAACCTCCGAGACGGGAGCGTCACATTGTAGACCGAATCGCCCAACCGCAAGAAAGCGGGTCAATCGACTGCAGGCACTCTCAGCGCACAAGACTCGCGAACTGCCGAATCACCTCACGATACGCAGGGTTCATCGCCTGCACCGTCTCGAGATCCAAGCTGCACGCCGCGACACCTCGTCCCAAATAAAGGTCACGCGTCACCACCACCGTATCGCGTCTCTGCGGCGCAAGCGGTCTTCATCGGCGGAATCTTGTGGTCACAATAACAGTTCATCACGTAGTTCGCCGCGATGAAAGTCGGCACATAACCGCGAGCTTTCGCGCGGCAGATAGGATAAATCTCCCAATAGTCGCGCGCACCGCGCATCGGCACGTTTGATGGCTTTGAGCACGTTGTTGCGCCCTACAGCAATGTGTAAGCCGCGATGGCCAGTCCAATCTCCTCCGAACGAATTGTAGAGATTTTGAGATATTTTGTTGCCGCGCGCGACGTGATTTGACCGATCGCGACGCTCATCGACCAAACTGTTCACCGTCAAACCGTAGTATTTCGCCGTCGGCACCATAAACCGCCACAGTCCCGCCGCACCGACATGGCCTCGTCGCCATGGGGTCGAACGCACTTTCCACCACGGGAAGATATCAATTCATAGGGCACACCCTCGGCTTCCAATGCCTCTTCAAAAAGTCGGCACATAGAAGTTTTGCACGCCCGAGTACGAAGCTCACTGAGCGACGCAAGGACCGGTGTATTGCTGATGTAGTCCCGCACCACATCATTGTAAGGCATCTCGACGAGCATTGGGCAAAGCGGCGCAGGCGGTCGATATAGACCCTGCGGGGAACACAGGACTTTCGTTGCAGTGAACAACGTCGAGTCCACCTGCATGTATTTCTTCATGTACCATCCGTCCACTTGCGTTTTCGACATTGTGCAACATCCTTCGTGGGCGTCACCATCGCATCTCGGTGGCGGTTTGAGAGTCTGCCTTCCGACACCGTGATCGTGTCGGCCATAGGCAAAACGGTAGGCGTCGCCGATGCGGCGAAGCATCCGATGGCCAAAGAGCAGAAATACTTATAGATACGGTTCATCATTGTGAATATGGGGCTGAACAATGGTCAGAAAGTCAACGTCGCGCCCAATCCCATGGCGGGTAGCGACGATGCACCATTGTGGGTTTCAATCAGGGCAGGAACGCGCAAAGACAGATCGGGACTGATGTCGAAGACCGACAACGCGCATCCACATACGCGTCGACGACCGACAGCAGATACACCGATGAAGCAGAACGCCGAGAGTCGCGATAGCGACGAAAGCGATCTTTGCGGTTTTTGAACACCGACTTAAACTGTTCCAGACGCGAATCGATGTCGTAGTTCGGGGAAGAAGTTGCGATACGACGCGGTGTTCGGATCGTCGTCCATGATGTCGAGATAGGCCTGCGAATAGTCCATGAACATCTGTTGATTCCAAAGGAAAGCATAAGTGCAACCGATGAAACCACCGTAGATAGGGCAACTTCCAGTATTTTCTATTGTAGATTTGTCCCGCCTCGCGCCACGAGCGCCAACCACAGCGCGTGCGCTGCGGGTTGGGACAAAACCTTCGCTGCACACGCACCGTGAGGTCGGTCTTTGACCGATGCCGCCGCCAGCTGTCGCTCGTTTTGGCGCACCAGGAGCGCGGTGTCCACCGGCGCCGCCTCCGACTGCACACCGTCAGTCGGTACGCTCGAGAAGCGTGGGGGCGAAAAGCTCGTCGCCCGCCCGCAGTGTCAGCTCCATTGCCGTCGTTTCTGCAGCAGCAGGCAGATACTGCGCCTCAGCCCGATCGGCCAGCGCCAAGCAGAGCACCACCGCAGCAAGGCCGCCAAGCGCCAAGCTCCACCGCAGCGGAAACGAGAAAAAGAGCGTGAACAGCCATCGCCATCAGGGCAGATCTCCGCACAGCCACCGAGCCGATCAGCTCAGCAGCTCGAGGAGTCCGGAGCACATGTTTGAGTTCGTATTCGTCGTTGAAGGAATCAGATCGAGCTCCTGCTTTGTTGTAGGCTCATGTTGACTCGTGTGAAAACACCTCCGAGAGGCGTTCGCGCACCGGCACATATTCTTCGGCCAGCGCCTTCTTCTTGTCGCGAAGGTTCTTACGCCCGCTCGGCACAGTGCCGCCGGCGTTGATTTCCTTCACCATTTCCTCCACTTGGCGCACAGAATAGCCCTTTTCCTGAATCTCACCGAAGAGCTTCACTTGGAGCGAGGGCTGTTGCAGTCCGAGCAGAGCGCGGGCATGGCCTTGATCCATTTCGCGCTTTTGGAGCGCCATCTGCACCTGCGCGGGCAGTTTGAGCAGTCGCAGATAGTTGGCGATGGTCGCCCGCTTCTTGCCCACCTTCTCCGAGAGCGCGTCCCGCGTCAGGTCATACTGCTCGATCAGGTTCTGGTAGGCCAATGCGGATCTCGATGGCATTGAGGCTTCGCGCTGATGTTTTCCACCAGCGCCATCTGCATCATGTTCTCGTCGTCGGCCGTGCGCACATAGGCCGGCACCGACAGTAAGCCCGCCATCTGCGAGGCACGCCAACGTCGTTCGCCGGCAATGATCTGATAGGTGCCGTCGTCCATTTTGCGGAGCGTGATGGGCCGGATCACCCCGATCTGTCGGATGCTCGGCCAGTTCCTCGAGCGCCTCGGAGTCAAACCAGCGAGGGCTGGCTGCTGGCCACGATCGAGCGTGGATGTCGACCCGCCGATGCTCGACGAGCCGCTGGTGCACCGCCGGTCGAGATGAGTGCATCGAGTCCGCGTCCGAGTGCGGGATATTTTTGTACGGCCATGTCGTGAACTTAGTGGTGGAAAAATGCGGTGAGCCTGAGTGCCGGACGTCGGCCGGGTGTTCTTTTTGATGATCTCAGAGCGAGCGAAAGGTGGTTGACCGCACCGATCGATTCGGCATCGTAGAGGATGGTGGGAATGCGTGCGACGGGCTTCGAGAGCTTCACGTTGCGCCGCACCACGGTTTTGAACACCAACTCTGGAAGTGGCGTTTCACCTCGTCGTAGATTTGGCTGGCCAGTCGCAAACGGCGGTCGTACATCGTGAGGAGAAACCTCGATTTCACCGGGTTGAGCCGCATCTGACTATGCGGATCGTGTTGAGCAACTGCGCGATGCCTTCGAGGGCGAAATACTCGCACTGCACGGGATGATGACCGAGTCGGCCGCCGTGAGGGCATTCACGGTGGTGAGTCCGAGCGAGGGCGAGCAGTCGATGAGAATGTAGTCGTAATCGTCTTTCACCACGGCGAGCATCTCCTTGATGACAAACTCACGGCGCTCCATCTGGAGGAGTTCGACGTCGGCTCCCGAGAGGTTGACGGCGAGGGCACGACATCCAGCCCCTCGATGTCGGTGCGGTGGTGCAGATATTTTCGCGAATGTCCGTTTGCCGATCATCGATTCGTAGACCGACGATTCGATTTTGCCGACATCGACACCGATGCCGCTCGAAGCGTTGGCCTGAGGGTCGCAGTCCACGAGGAGTACTTTTTTCTCAAGCGTGGCGAGCGAGGCGGCAAGATTGATCGAAGTGGTCGTTTTTCCCACCCCGCCTTCTCTGGTTGGCGATTGCGATGATTTTTCCCATAGTGATTCGTTGTGTCCGACACGTGTTCGGATCGGTTCGTGTGGCAAAGGTAAGAAATAAAAGTGTTCCACGATGTTTCCACGGCGTACAGCTCATTGCCTCTCGCCCAACCCCACCTCCAACTCCCGCCTCACTCACCCTTTGAGCCGTCAAACGCAGTCCGGCAATCTCGTCGGCTCACTCGCCGCAGACAGTCTTCCATCGATAGGCGCACCCGTCCGCTCGCGACACACTCGTCTTCCGCCTTCTCACCCCACCGACAACGCGAAAAACAAGTGGAGTTTCTCACTCGAAACCCGTCCACTTCTCGCCACTCCTCCCAAGTTTTCACACGCCGAAGCTCCACTCGTTCGTCCCCTCATCGCCCTTCACACACGCGCATACGCGCACTCCATCGCTGACTTTTGCCTTCACCTTGCGGCGAATTGCCTTCAAAACACTGATAACAAACAAGTTACGAGTGAAGCCTTTCACCTTTTTCCCTTCGCCCCCAGAAGATAACCCACTAATAAACAACCACTTGCGGTGAATAAAAAGGTGAAGACAACATGCGCGAAAAAAGGTGAAGGGCGGAAGCCTTCACCCGTATTGCACTCAGCACCAACACATTGAGGGCAAAAAGGTAGAAGAGGTGAAGGCAAAAAACGAAAACAGCGATGCGTAGCGCGCGCGAGGGAAAATAAGGCATATCGCACCTCGCCGACGGTGCGTCCGAGCCGACCCGCACCGCGACAGCAGAGTAGTGCGGCGAGCTGTTGGCCTATTCGCGAGAAAAACGCTAACTTTGTATCGAGCGCGGCACCGTCGACGCCGACCAACACAAACGCCCCATGAGTGCACGCCTTCTTTGGGTGGACGACGAGATCGATCTGCTCCGTCCCCACTCGCCTCTTTTCTCGAAAAACGAGGTTATGACATCACCACCGCTCCAACGGCAACGACGCGGTGAGCTTGTCGCACGCAGCGCTTTCGACCTCGTGTGCCTCGACGAAAACATGCCCGGCTCGACCGAAAACCCCGCCGCCGTCAAAGAGGTGCAACCGACGCCCGTGGTGATGGTCACCAAAAACGAGGCCGAGGATCTCATGGGATCGCTTCACTCGGCGCACAGGATTGCCGACTATCTGCTCAGCTCGTCAACCCGATGCAGATTCTCATGGCGCTCAAAAAGAACATCCACCGCCACAGAGATCGTGCAGGAGCAAACTGAATCGGGCTATCGCCGCGAGTTCGCCCAACTCGCCCTCGACACGGGACGCGGTCGACGACGCCGCGGCTTGGCTGGAACTCTCAGCAAGCGCCTGGTCGCACTGGGAACTGCAGTTGACGCCGGTGCCGACGGGGCGATGGCCGATCTGTTGCGCGACCAGAAGGAAGAGGCCAACGCGGCCTTTCGCCAAGTTTGTCAAGGCCAACTATGCCGATTGATGGCCGATGCCGATGCGCACGACGCGCCCCGTGCTCGCCCGGATGTGTTGCGCCGCGCGGTGTTCCCTGCGCTGGCGGCCGGTCGGCGCGTGGTGCCGCTCGTGCTCGACAACTTTCGCATGCACCAGTGGCGTGCTCGCGCCGGAACCTCGCGGCCGATTTCGACGCGGAGGAGCAGGTCTATTCTCCATCCCGCCCACGGCCACGCAATATGCACGCAACGCGCTCTTTTGCCGCATGCGATGCCGCTCGGACATTGCGCGCACGCACCTCGGGATCTGTGGGTGGACGAGGAGTCGGAAGAGGGCAAGAACCTGCACGAGGCCGAACCTTGAACGCCAACCTCGCGCGCCTGGGTACCGGCGCCCCACCTTTGCCTATCACAAACTCAACGATTCGGCGGCGGTGGACGCGGTTGGCGTCGCTGACGACGAGATGCGCAGTCGCGATCTGGCGTGGCGGTAATCACCATCGACATCCTCAGCCACGCCCGCACCGAGAGCCGCATGGTGCGCGCGAACTGGCCTCGAACGAAGCGGCCCATCGCCCATCACCCTCTCGTGGTTCCGCCACACGGGCTTGTGCGAACTCTTCCGCCGCCTGGCGGCCGACGATGCGACGTGGTGCTCACCACCGGACCACGGTTCGATTCGGCGGATCGGCCGGTGAAGTGTGGTGGAGACCGCAATGTGAACACCAACCTGCGCCACAAACTGGGCGCAACCTCCTATCCGCCAAAGAGGTCTTCGAGGTGCAACCGCCGACCTCCGACTGCCGGCGCCTCAACCTCTCGACGGCTTATACTTTCGCCACGGGGCACGCTTCTTCGCTCATCCCAACAACCACAACTACTTATGTGCAGCACTTCGCGACACCTTCCAGCACGGCGGTGTTTCGATGAAGAAATGATCGTTCCGCTCATCACGCTGCGTGCCTCTAGCAGGCGCTGACGCGGTGTTCCGGACGCAAGTGCCTCTTTTCGCTCTTCGCACCGCCGCACCGACAGCGCGCGGCGGCGGAGACCCATGCATTCAAATTCTCCTTTCATCTCCTTATGAAAAAATCGTGATCGCTATCGATGGCCACAGTTCCTGCGGCAGAGTACGATGGCCAAAGCTTTGGCGCGCCGTGGGCTACATTTATGGGACGCGGCGCGATGGTCAGCCGTGACGCTCCATGCGCTGCGTCATGGACTCTTTGCGCCCGACGGCAGTTTGAAACCGAGACGCTCCGCGAGCAAATGCCGCAAACTCGAAGTGAGTTTCCGCCTCGATCCCGAGACGCAGTTGCGCGCAAACCCATCTCAACGGCGAATGTGGAAGACGCCATCTCGTCTGCGCTCGAGGTGAGCAACCACGTGAGTCCGTGGCCGCCGCCCTGCTTCGTGCGCGAGGCGATGACGGCGGCAGCAGCGCGATGGGTCGCGCGAGGGCATCGTGATGGACGGTCGCGACATCGGCACGGCGGTATTCCCCGATGCGGAACTGAAGATTTTCGTCACGGCCTCGGCCGAGGTGCGCGCGCCGCCGCTACGACGAACCGCGCTGGCGCATGGCGGGCGACTACGAGGCGATTCTCAAGAAACGTGCAGGAGCGCGACTACATCGACTCGCACCGCGAAATGAACCCCTTTGCGTCAAGCTCCCGATGCGCTGGTGCTCGACAACTCGTCCTCACCCGCGAACAACAGAGCGACTGGCTCTGGCGCGTTTCGAAGAGGCCACGCGCGAAGATTGACCGCGCGGCGAGGTTTTACCCGCTGCTCCGTTCATGTGCGAAAGCTGCGAACATGTGTGGCTAATTCTCAGACATGAGAACTCCCTCCTTTCGTTCTGGCGAAAGGGAGGGAGCATGGCCACTATATACATCCTAAACATATCAAACACTATCATTACCCACCCTGCAATATATACATTTCCTGCATGGGGGTACTTATTTCTTCAATTTCCACTTCAGCTTTTCCTTCAACATATCATTGAATTATATCTGCATTGATTCTAAACAGACAGCCATTCATATGACTGCAAACGCTTTCACTTTGTGCGCGTAGCAAGCCGCAGCAACTTCACACAATGACTTACCCATCCTCATCAAGTATCCACGAAAGATGATGTCTCATCTCGGCGGACATGGTTTTCGCATGAAAAGACCTCGAATAAAAACATGATTATGAACGAAATGATCTTTGTTCGAGGAAAATGATTCGTATCAACTGAAAAGACGCAAAAAGATTGAATACTCCAACAGCAAGGCAAAAAGCTGGCAAACCCTCTTTTCGGGAGGTTCCTGGAGAATTCAAAGGCCTGATGGATGGCGGCTCTGAATTACTGGCACAAACTTCCAAAGGTTTGTTCTACCTCAAAAATGACGGAAAAAGCTGGCAAAAACGCCCTAAAGTACGACATATCTGTGCTCAAGACCAAGATTTCGTCTAAGAAGTCCTCTTTTGCTTTTTGAGTTTTCAAATGCCTAATCACTCATTTGATACAGGGGTTTCTATATAAAGGAACCTCTTACTAATAAAGATCTCCTCTGCTAAGACGAAAGGAGGGAGTGGGGGTAACTTTAGCGTGATTTTCTCACTTTTGGTCATTTCAAGAGAGAGAGAACGGCACTAAAAACAATCGGAGGAAGATTGGCGGACCAACGAAAGGGGCTACAAAGTAGTTCTGTCATGTACAAGATTATGTAAACTGTTTGTTTGCTTCTTCCGTTGGGAATCTATACATTTGCAGTTGAAAATCAAATCGTTAGTATTATGATGGTAATTAGTCCAAGTGAATTTCGCGCTAACCTGCGCAAGTATTTCGATTTGGCGCATACAGAACGTAGTATCCGCATCGAAGTAAAGGACAATCGTTCGCACTTGTTCCCACCACGACGACGAACTTACGATTAGCGACCAACTGAAAAAGAAAATCGCGAAAGCAAGAGAAGATTTCAGGATGGGAAAGGGCACCGCGTCCAAAACGCTCGAAGATTCGTTGGAACTGCTTGAAAGTCTGTAAGGATGTATGAAGTGGTCTATAGCGATGAAGCCTTGTCATCTATCGCCAAATACAAGAAGTCAAGTCCGCAATCTCACAAGAAAGTCTTGAAGTTGGTAAAGAAACTCACTGAACACCCCAAAAATAGGTATCGGACATCCCGAAGCACTGAAGGGGTGGAGGAAATGTCTCACCAAGAGAAATCAAGCAAAAGGATAGGCTCGTCTATGAGGTCTATATGAAGAGAAGATCGTGGTCTATATCATTTTCTGTCGAAGGCTATCACTAACGATAAGTAACGACAACCCCGGATGGAGCACGGCTCGTGCGGTTGTCGTTTTGTTTTGCTGCATATCAGTACACACACACCAAAACGAAAACTCCCCGTGCGTCGCTTGACACATGGGAATCTTTTTCAATAACGGGCAATCCGTTTTCTTCGCTTAGGCGCGGTGGCTTTCCACCCAGCGGCGAGCGTTGACAAAGGCCTCGAGCGTTAAGGAGTGCAGCTCGTCGGCGCGGCGATCGGCGGATAGAACGGCGTTTGCCAAGGCAGGAAGGCGCGTTCCGCGGGCATCATCGCCACGTGGCGGTTGTCGGCGCTCGCGATACCCGCGGTGTTGTAGTCCGAACCGCTGGGGTTGGCGGGATATTGGTCGCAAGCGTACGAAAGCACGATGTTGTAGTCGGCAGCGGGACGGGGAGGCTGAACTTCACCGCCGTGGCAATCCAAATGCCGAGACGGCCGCCCGAAAGACTGCTGAAGAGCACCGTGTCGTTAGCGCCACGTCGACACCCACGAAAACCGCTTTCAACTTGTGGCTGTCGTTGTGCAACATGCGGGCGCGGTCGGTCGGTGTGTTCGGGGTTCACCAAACCGAGTTCGACCATCAACTGGGCAAACCATTGCAGACACCGAGCGAAAGGGTGTCGGGGACGAGCATAGAAGCGGTCGAGGGCGGCTTTGGCCTGGGTTGAAGAGGAAAGCACCCGCCCAACCTTTGGCCGAACCGAGCACGTCGCTGTTCGAGAAACCACCGCAGAAAACGATGAAGTTCACCTCATCGAGGGTTTCGCGGCCGCTCACGAGGTCGGTCATCGTGACATCCTTCACGTCGAAGCCGGCGAGATGGAGCATATACGCCATTTCACGCTCGCCGTTCGTGCCTTTCTCGCGAATGATGGCGGCGCGCACGCCGGAAGGTGTGCGGCGATCGGGCGAAACATCGAGGGTGGCAAACGATCCGTCGAACGAAGCGGGCAAACGGAAGTGGAGGGGCTGCGACTTATAGTTGTGTGCGCGCTGTTCGGCGCAACCGTGGAAGCTTTGGAACGCGTCCATCTCGGCCGAAGTGCCGTACCAATCCTCGCGCAAGGCGTCGATGTCGAGCGCAAGTTGGCGATCGGCGCGGCGGAGCGTGAGGGTGCGACCCTCAACGGGGCGACCGAGTTCGACGGCGGCCACGCCGGCTTCGGCCAACACGGCCGAGAAAGCCTCGTTGCGCGCATCGGCCACCTGCACCACCACAGCGGGGTTTTCGGCGAAGAGGGTGTGCGCGAAATCGCTGGCGGGCGAGAGAGCGTCGAGCGAAAGTTCGAGACCGCCCTTGGTGTTGGCGAAACACATTTCGAGCAAGGTCGTCACCAAACCACCCGCGCTCACATCGTGACCTGCGAGGAGGAGTTCTTGCGACACGAGCTTTTGCACCGCGGCGAACGCACGGCGGAAGGCTTCGGCGTCAGCTACCGTGGGCATCGTCGTTACCCACGCGGCCGAGCGTCTGAGCGAAGGCCGAGCCGCCGAGGGCAAGCGGTGCGGAAGAGAAGTCAATATACATAAAAGGCGCGAAGCGGGGTCGTTGATCACCACGGGCGCACGACACGGCGCAATATCGCTCACTTCACCGCCGGCGCTGACGATCACGGTACCGGGGGCGATGATTTTCATACGTCGGGATATTGTTGCGTCATCGAGAGCGAGTCTTACCCGTCGGCACGTTGATGCAGGGCGCAGCAGAAATCGCTCAACGCCTTCACACCGGCATAAAGACGCGCGTCTTCGCCGGCCTGCGAACGGCACGGCCACATCCAGTTGGCGGAGAGGCTCACGCTGTTGAGTCCGTCGGCGAGCGGCGCCCACACGATGTTGGTGAGCGACTCGGCCACGGGCCATCACCGAACCGGCCTCGGCGCTGGCCAATCCCACCTGCGGGCGTGGCCGATGCGGTGGCGATACCGGCGCGACCGCGATAGTCGAGCGCCACCACGCCGCAGTCGGCCAGAGGCAACTGGAGTTCGCCTCGACACTGCTGGTGCGCCACCCTACCCGTCACAGAACGGTCCACCTTGTTGGTGAGCCAGTCTTTGCAGGCCACGGCTTCGAGGCGCAGCACGTTGCGCAAATAGGTTTTCGAGCCGCGACTCGTCGTAAACGGCGGGAGCGTATTCGCGCTTCACCGTCACGTCGGTCATCACCGTCTTGGGCGAATGGCCGAACATCTGTGCGACATCGAGGTCGAAGGGGCGTCTGCCGTCGGCTTGTTCGAAGGCGAAAGTGCGCATCGCCCGTGGTTTCGCCCACCACATAGAGGGGCGCACGTTCGCGCTCGGCAATGCGGCGCACGTCGTCGATGTGTTGTCCTCAATGAGGAAGCCCATGCGCCTTGGCTCTCGTTGGCGATGATTTCTGGCCGAAAGCGTCGGATCGCCCACGGCAGGCGGTGCTCATGTCGATGGTGCCGCCGCACTCTTCGACGAGTTCAGACAGACAGCTGACGATCCGGCCGAACCGTGGTCGTGGATCGACACCACGGGGTTAGTGTCTCCTCGCAGAGGGCGCGCACGAGGTTGGCGGCGCGCTTGCATTTCGAGTTGGCGTGACGACGTTATTGAGCTCACGCCCGAGCTGTAACGACCGGTGTCGACCGACGAAACCGAGCCGCGCCGAGACCGATGCGGTAGTTGTCGCCGCCGACCACCACGATTTTTGTTGCCCTTCTCGGGCGTGCCTTTTGAGGCAGTCGCGCTTTTGTGCCGTAACCCACACCACCGGCGAGCATGATCACTTTGTCGAAGGTATAGTTCGTTGCTTTTCGGCGTGCTCGAAGGTGAGCACCGAACCGGCAATGAGGCTGGCTGAACTTGTTGCCGAAGTCCGATGCGCCGTTGGAAGCCTTGGTGAGGATCTGCGCGGCGTTTGGTAAAGCCAGGGCGAGCAGGCATATCGTCTCCTCACGGACGGCTGCCAGTCCAAACGAGGATAGGCTGTCATGTAGACCGCCGTACCGGCAATGGGCAACGAACCGACACCACCACCCATACGGTCGCGGATTTCACCGCCCGTACCGGTCGAAGCACCGTTGAACGGCTCGACTGTGGTGGGGAAGTTGTGCGTTTCGGCCTTGATGGAGATGACACTCTCGATGTCGCGAATCACGAAATAGTCGGAAGTGTCGTGACGCGTGGGCGCAAACTGCTCCACAACGGGGCCTTCGGAGAAAGCCACGTTGTCTTTGTAGGCCGAAAGGATGCGGTGCGGATTTTCTTCGTGGTGCGTTTGATCATCGCAAAGAGTGGCGGAGGGCATCGCCGTCGATGACAAACGTGCCGCCGAAAATCTTGTGGCGGCAGTGCTCGGAATTGAGCTGCGCGAAACCAAAGATTTCACTGTCGGTGAGCGGGCGACCGAGTTGGCGCTCCACGCCGTGGAGATATTCGATCTCGGCGGGCGAAAGTGCAAGTCCTTCCTGCTCATTGTAGGCGTCAAGATTGTCGACCGTGCGAATGGGTTCGGGCGTATGGTTGACGGTGAAGAGCGTGTCGTCCAGTCCGTCGTAAACTCGCTGGAGCATGGGGTCGTGCCCTCCTCGGCCGTGGTGGGGAAGTATTCTTCATGCGCGAAATGCCGTTGAGATTCATGTTTTGCGTGATCTCAACGGCATTTGTGCTCCAAGGGAGCACTATTTCGCGGCGGGGTCCGACGAAGAGCTCTTCCACACGATCGCCTTTCGATCGGGGTAGCTTCGCCGTAAAGCCAGCAAAGTTTTTCATTTCTTCGGCGTCGAGGCGATGATCGACCGCTGTGGCGATGATGCTCGTACGGGGGTGCTGAAAAAGAAAATCATTTTGAGCAGGTGTATTATGTATGGGGGATTAAATACGATGTGCGCAGCAAAGTTACACATTTATTGTCGGGCGACCGCGTGCTTCTTCATATATTTCTCGGGGCGTTCGCGACATAAGTGGCGGCCGATTTCGCAAAAGGCGACTTCGAATCCGAGTGTGCCAACGGCGCACTCTCACAACCACGAATTTCCTCCTCGATGGGCGCTCAAAATCGGCACGCATCGCCACCTTTCCTCGAACGTACACAACGCGGAGCGAAACTCGACTGTTTCTTCGAAAAACGGACAACTATTGCTGTCCGCTAAACTTCAAAACGACACGATTTTCTCTATCCGCAACGCCCATCAATCAGGCGTTGCGGCTTTCTTCGAAAAGTAAGCCCCTTAGTCAAAGAGTGAAGGTTCGGCGGTGGATTATCGTGGGTATCCAAGACCTTCAACCAATCTTTTTCGGGATGCTCGAAGAAACTGTAGCAGTCAATCGTAGTACATGAGCATGATGCGCACCATCGTGGCCAAATTAGAGAAACTCCAATTGTGTTTGATCCGCTTTTTGCAGTACCACGAGCAGTAAATTGGCGATCAATGTGACCCAAATCTGAATTTTTGATGGCATTGGCGCTTCTCCATAGAAATATCTGAGGGAAAAATTCTGTTTGAGCTGCTTTGAAAGTAGTTCTATCTCCCACCTTTGGCGATAGATCTCGATGATGTCTTGAATCGACATTTCCATGTCATTGGTTAACAGCGAGATCAGTTTGGCTTTGTGCTTTTTACGGTCAGCGTAGGTGATGATTCTTGCCCCTGTGTTTTAGTACCTCCTCCTTTGCTCCGTTTGGTGAACACCACTGTGCTGCACGCGGTGTTCCATCACCCTTCCGGAGGTCATATACATCACATCTTCAAGGGTTTCGTACCGAGAGTTCTTTCTTCATCTTGGTGACATACGTCACGCCGGCTTCCGTCATTTCTTCAAACTTGGCATAGTCGATATAAGCTCCGTCAAAGGCCAAGATATCGCCGCTGTGGTAGTTGGAGGGCGGAGCATAAAGGAGTCCCCTTTGGCCGCGGAGGTGAAGGCGGATATCGGAGGGCACAAACTCGTTGGCATGAATATTGGCGTGGACTTTGATGCCGCCCTTCTTTTTCCCGGTCTTCGGATGCCGCCCGACACCTTTGAAAATGAGATTGGAGAAGAGCGAAATGGTCGTCGAATCGATGATTTGCAAGCGTTCGATCCACTTTGGACACCCGCGTCGTCGGCTGTCCGCGGAAAGCACGTGCTTATAAGGCGTACAGCCTCCGTAAATGGCTTCGAAGATACATCTCGTTGCGGCGCAGGTTGGCATCCGAGAGTGTGGAGCGACGAGGCATGGAGTTAATGCCCAAATGTCCCAATTTACGGGCTTGGGCAACATAGATGCCACGATTTTCGCGAAGCGAGTCGAAGCGTTTGACCACAGCATAGAGCATAACAACCAAGTGTTGCCAAGCATCGAAGTGCTTGACGTAGCGTTCTCCACCGTTTTCTTGACTGATACGAAGAATTTGCGCTTTGTCGAGTAAACTTATAAGCTGGCCGTACATCGGCTGTCCGAGAAAATGAGTACCTTTGTTCATGGTTATCATGTTTTGTGGTAAAAACAAAGATAACTAAAAGGGCTGAAGTCCAACAATGGACTTCAGCCTTTTATTTTGCGGGAGAGAAAACTTTTACCGACAGTAATAATCAACTTTTCGCTCATTCTCCCAACTCGAAGAAAGTCCACCACTTTTTCGCAAAAGGTGAAGAACGAACATCAATAAAACGGGGATCTCTGCCAACACGGCGTGAGATCCCTCGAAAAAGGCGATTAGAAAAGGTTGCCGTGCAAGAGCGAGCGGCAGTAGAGGAGAAGCGGCCGTCAGCGCGCACCGCTGAGCACATAGTTCACGCCCAGCGTGAAACCCAAGGGGTGCAAAGGCGTGGGCACGGCGGTGAAACTGCGATCGAAGGCCGGGGTGAGCGCCCACGTGAGCTGTGCGTTGAGCAAGAAGCGCTTCGAAAGTGCATACTCCCCACCCAAGTGCAGACCGAAGCCGCTGTCGTTGAGTTGGTCGCTGAAATCGTAGGACGCACTCCCCTCGTTCGTCGGGCCGATCAGCACTTTGTCGCCCGTGGGACGGTCGACACGCAGATAACCGTCGGAGGCGGTGCCCGAAAACTGCGTGAGGCTGTACCATTCGAGGTAGGCGCCGCCCGTGAGCGTGCAACGTCCGATCGGATAGCGCAGCGCGAGGGGGACAAAAAGACCGCGTAGACGAGCGCGCGTGTGGTCGGCCGAAGAAATAGCCCGCGAGCTGCTGACTGCCCTGCACCACTTTGGTGCGATAGCCGCTGACACGCACCTCGGTGTCCATGCCGCGGTCGGTGAAGTAGGCACCGATCGAGCAATCGACCACACCGCCGGTGCGATAGACCACATCGGCGCCGAAGCGCAGGCCGCCCACGGGCGCATAGTGGTCGACAGTGCGCAGTTCGGCGGGGCGGGTGTGGAACAAACGCACCGATCGTATAACCTACGCCGGGGCGCACCGACCAGCGGGCAGTATTTTCAGCATCGGGGCGATGAGCCGCGCCGAGGAGGGGAAGAAAGGCGGCGAGCGCCACCACCAACAGACGGAGGAAGCGAAGGCCGAAACGAGAACAGAGAACGTGCATGAGCAATACGAGATGAAAGAGGAGAAAAGCGCGAAGCAGCGCCAATTAGAAGGTGAGTCGGCAGTCGTCGACGAGAAGCGTCGAGCCGATGGCACCGGCACCCGGCCCCTATCGCGCGAGGAGGTGAAGACAAGCGCCAAGCTGTAGCCGTGACGGTCGAGCAAACGGTCGTCGATAGGGCGCACGCTGCGCAAAAGGCAGATCGAAATGCACCCGTTGCGTTTTCTGCAAACGCCGGTGACGGTGAAATCATCGAGAACAGCCACAGCCACGACGAGCGGCGAGAGAGAATGTTACTCCGTCGAGCGTGACGGCATTTCCTTCCGCGTCTGCGTGCTGCGATAGACCACGGCGCAGATGTGCGGCGCGTCCTTTCCGTCGGGAGCCGGGCCTTGTACGGCCCTCGTTGAGCGTTGGTGAAGACTTCGCCGGGCTGCCATTTGTAATACCCCGACAAAGCGCGTGGAATGCGGTTGACCGGCACAGCCGAAACGGGTGGCGGCGAGCGGATTGAGAGAGGGCGCTGGCGAGATCGAAGGTGCCGACGAAGAGATTGCCGGCGGCAACGGCTTGCCGAAGGCGGCGTCGAGATCGCCGGTGCTCTGTGTCACGAGGCGCAAGGCGCGTTCCGGTGCGTCCCTCTGGCTTCCACGCTCGTGGGGTACCTCGTCGGGCTTCGCATCGTAGCGGCTCAACAAGAAACCGGGTTGCCGCTCGCCCAGAAGTTGCGGGGTCGTGCCGTCGGCGTTCTTTTCAAACCAAGGAAATAGTGCGGATCGGGCGAATTGAGGGCGTGTTCCTCGAAAACCCGAAGAACTCCGGGAAAATCGGCCGCGGGGACGAAAACTCATCGTGTAGCGGCGCTTCCACCGCCGATCTTGCGAGGTCACTTCGTAAACGACGCGGCGGCGTTGGCGAAAAAGTCGTCGGTGCGCCGTCGAGACAGCGAAGCGTGGCGCCGCTGCTGAGCGTAAAGGTCGGAGAGAGCGTGCAGCAGCGCGGTGTCGGCATCGTCGCGAGGGTGAAGACAAGGTATCGCGTGTCGTTGGCGGACACTTTCTGGCGCACCGGGCGCGATGGTTGCACCGAGCAGAGGCGCGGCGGCGGTCGGTTCGAGGTGAACACCACGATGTCGGCCTCAATGCCGGCCGGTTCGTCCTCGAGACAAGCAGACGAAAAGGGCAGTACGCAGAAGAGAAACGGGGAGAAAACGAAGTTGGGGCATGAGCGAAAGAGAAAATAGAAGAGGGTGTGACGCTGTGCGCCACACCTCCGTGAGGAATCGGTTGTAGACAGACCAATGAGGACGGCGCTTGCTCTTCGCCGATCAGTCGGAGAGTTTGTCACCGTAGCAGAGGTCGCCGGCGTCGCCGAGACCGGGGACGATGTAGGCTTTTTCGTTGAGCACGGGGTCGATGGCGGCAATCCACAGCGTGACATCGTCGGAAGGGGAAGAGTCGCTGAGGCGCTTCACGCCTTTCTTTCACAACCGATGACGGCGCAGATGTGCAGATGAGCGGGCGTTCCTCTGGTGAGGTAGGCTTGATAGGCCAAATTGAAGGAGCCGCCGGTGGCCAACATGGGGTCGACGAGTATGAAGGTGCAGCCGTTCGAGATCGGGCGAGGCGATGTATTCGACGCAACTCGATGTCTTCCTTGCGACCTTCCTTACGGTAGGCGCTGACAAAGGCACTGTCGGCACCGGAGAAGACGTCGAGGAAACCTTTCGTGGAGGGCTAGCCGGCGCGGAGGACGGTGCCGATGACAATGCTGTCGTCGGTGGTGTTCACGCGGGCGGGGGCAAGGGGCGTTTCCACGGTCTTTTCGCTATAGGTGAGGGTCTTTCGACACTGCAGGCCATGGCGTGACCAATGCGGCGGAGATTTCTGGCGAAACCACGCGCGGTTCTTTCTGAATATCCACGTCGCGCAGCTCGGCGGATGATAGTTGTTGATGACGGTGTTGTGCTCGGCGAAATTGATGACTTTCATGATGGTGCGAAAAATGCCGTCATGCTCGGGAAGATAGCCTCAACAGGAACGGCAATAGTGGATTTTAGGAATCAGTGACGCTGTCGACGCACGGAGAGTGTGGCTGACGAACGGGGTGATGACGTTTGGGTTTGGAGTTTTTCTGCTTGAGCTTTGGCGATACCTTGCGCGAAGTGACCTGCGCTGCTCGCCGTCTGTGCTTTTCACCTTCGAAGTGTCCGCGGTGGTTTTTGAACGAACGCTGTCGCCCATCCAAACATTGCGCTGGAAGGTGCGAATCTCGGCTTCGATCTGCCTCACGCACCTTCGTGCGCGCCGAATCAGAGGGGGCGATTTGCGCGAGCGTGCGGTCTTGGAGGTTCTGTGTTTGGTGAGATCGGGCCTTCGTAGCGGTTGGTGTTGAAGAAATCGTCGGCCGAAATTTCGGCGGCGTTGTTGAGATTGCTGCTCATGAGCGAGAGTTTGGCGAGATAGGGGCGGTTTCTTCGTATTTCACCCAGAAGAGGGGCGTGGTTTGACTGCTGCCGTCGCCAAAATCGCCGCTGACCATCAGCGGACAGAGGGCTTCTACTTGCGTACTGAAGGTGCCGGTGTGCTGATTGAAGTAGACGCTTTTTCTTTCAGGTAGTAGCGTTTCACGTCTTCCGAGGGCAGATCGGCGTCATTGACGCGCATTTTTCCGTCGTTTGTCCTGCAGAAGATGTGGTTGTCATCCAAGATTTTCTTGCCTTTTCACCACATGTTTTTCGTCGAAATGCTCAATGGCGTCGGGCGTGTACTCGTAGGCCTTTGATTCTTACCGCGGAGAATGAGGGAAAAGAGGTGGACAAACAGATTTTTCGTCCCTGCTCCCGGTGTGACGGGATAGTAGTGGCGCATTGGCATCGCGGGTGAGATCGATTTCTCGGTAGATGTCGCGGGCGCCACGCGGCATCTTGCGGCATGGATGTAGGCGGTGGGAAACTCGCGGATGCTGCCTAGCACTCCTTGCGCTGCTCGCCGGCTGTTGCGGCAGAACGGGGCGCATTGCCGGCAGACGCGGCGCGCGCGTTTCGGTATTGCCTGCTTTCACGAAGGCGAGCGGGGGTTGCGCCGCAGAGTGGAGGCCATGGCGAGACCGAAGAGGAGAAGGAGATGAGAGAGATGCGCTTTGAGCTGCATTGTGGAGTACGTTTTAATTGATGATCACTTTCGAGCGATCCGTTGAGCGTGCCTGCTCGATGCCGTCGGGACCTACGGCGTGGATATTGCTGATGTAGAAACGTTTGCCGCGAGAGAGTGGCGAATGAGGTCGCGCTGGGCTTCGGTAAACGAGGCGCCGGCGGAAGGACGCGGGAGGACATTGCCGAGACGGTCGAAGAAGACGCATTCAAAGGAGCGGACAGTGAACGGAATGTTGAGGAGTCCGTCGTCGATCGCGGCATCCAATCGCGTGGCGCCGACAATATTTCCCTTGCCGATGCGGCCTCCGCGGAATTGATCGCCGCCTATCGTGATAAATGCGGCAGGATCGGGGAGTTTTCGCACTTTGAACGAGAAGGCGCCCATGGTTTGGCTCTTGCCGCCCACTTCTCCTGTGACGGTGAAGGTGACATCCTGCCCAACGTGGGCGGGGCGCGCCACATACTTGCCGTTGCCTTTCGTATTGAGCGTACCTCCGCTCATGCTCAGGTGGATTTTGTCGGAAGAGATGCCCGATGCGCTGACGGAAATGGGGTTGTCGTAGCCGGCATAGAGCACGTTCATCAGATCGGCAGCCACCGTTGCACCGGTGGGCGGGGCGATTACAGTATAATGTTGTGAGAATTCGCGACGAATGACCTCGCCGGCCGCGTTAGGCATGGTGATATAGCCACGGAAAGTCGTAGCTACCCGGGCGCGCCGACGCGAAGTTAAGCGACCGTCGGCACTTCATGCGCCGACCGTTGATGTATATTTCCGGACGCTGCGTGGTGTCGATCGCGGCCATGAAGACTCTCGAGCGAAACTCGTCGCCGGAGAAGAGCGTCGTGGCTTCGGGCAGCACATAGGCGTTGAGTTCGTTGACGCGGATGTCCTTTACGCCGATATTGGCGGCAAGGGTGTGCAGCACCTCGCCTTCGGCTTTGCGAATGTCGCTCTGCAACTTCGAAAGCATCGTGACGGCCGCGATCGAAGGCATGGATTCGAACATGTATTCTTGCCAGTTTTTTCCGATATTGTCCTCACCTTGCGGCACCCTCGGTGGAGAGGTTGGCAGCGACAATGGCGCGACGTCGACGATCGGTAATAAAAAGAAGTGGCGAAATCTCGAAATAATTGACACGACGATAGAGGAGGCGTCCGCGAAGTGTAGCGGGTTGAGCATGACTACCCCGCAGCTTCGAGGTCAGTCCTTGTGCTGAATGTCTTTCGGGTTGCCGTCTGCACCGTCGGTTTCTCGGGCGATGGCCCATTTGAGTTCGTCGATGTAGCGGCAAAGACCGTCGGCCGATCGCCGCACTGCCTGCGCTTTTGTCCCACCAAGGCCGCACCTTGACGGATTCTCTGCGATACTGCGCCCGCAAGTCGTCGAGCAGATTCTATTTTCCTGTTCCGTCGTGGTGATGGTGCGGTCGAGGCTGTTGCCAACCAGCGAGAAACCTTTGAGCACGTCCGTCGAAACGTTGAGAGCAAGCATTGCCATCAACACGACGTACATGAGGTTAATCATCTTTTGCCGCGGCGAAACCGGTCTTTTTTGAATGGCCATGGGCGAATGTTCAGGATGCTGAAGTGGGTTGCGTCGGTGCTCGGGCGATTGTTGGGCGGGGGCAGCGGCAGGTTGTGCATTTACGCCGCCCATCGCCGCGTAGGGGTTGCCCATAATATTGAGGGTTTGCACCATCCGCGCGTAGATTTGGTTGACCTCTTCGATCTTCGCTGCGAGATCGCGCGTCTGCTGCATTGATTTCCTCGATCGTTGTGACCTGACGCGAGATAGAAGCGAAGTGCAAGTCGTAGACTTTGTTGATACCGATGAGGGTGCGGTTGAGATTCTCCATCTCTTGCGAATCGCGGGTGAGGCGTGCGCTCTGTTCGTCCACCTTAGCGAGCGTTTCGTTGAGAGTGCGGAGTTTTTCGATGTATTCTTCCGTCGCAGCCTCCATGTCGGCGCAGCAGCGGCCTGCGTTCTGCGCAGCAACTCGTCGTTGGCCAAGCGAACGATCTCGGCTAAAACGCTGTGCGCCCTCCTCGATGGCACGCTGTCCTCGGGCGTTTCGTAGTGCGCCGCCACGAAAGGCGCGGCGGAAGCCTGCGTTTGCGATGCCGATTCGGCCAGATTCTCGGCGAGACTGCGCAGCCGTCGTTTGCGAACCGGCTCCTTTCGGTGCAGACATCGCCACCTTGCGGCGCCATGGGGCAGTCGGGCGCAACCTGCGCCACATAGGCCGCCGCAGGCGCCATTGTGGGTTGCTGCACGGGCACTGTTTGAGCCACCGCGGCCGGCGTTTCTTCAGCATAGGCAGGTGTTTCCACCGCCGCCGCGAGTTGTTCTTCGGGCGTAGGCCTTCGGCGCGCTCAATCTCCTCGTCGCTCTCGAAATCGTGCGGCAGTTCTCGCCGATCTCGTTTTTATCGAACGGACGGTCGAAAGCCGCGAGGAAAAACACCACCGCTTCCGTTCCCATGCCCAAGAAGAGCATCAGGTTACCGCCTTTGAGGTGCGTCAACTTGAAGAGCGCGCCGAGAATCACGATGGCTGCGCCCACGAGTAGGCATAGTTCAGGAAAAGCTTTGCCCCGCACACCGTCCATCCAGTGTTGCAGGCGCGTGACGATATTGAGTTTACGAGGCATATCGTTGCGAATTGTGAGATTTGATTTCTTTTTATCGGTGGGATTGCCGCTGACGGTGGCCGCTTTCGTGCGCACACAACGGAAACCAATGAACGAACGCGGCTGATTTTGGTATTCCCAAGTGCGCCACGCCGAACGTATATAAGATTGTGGGTCTTTCACGAACCGCCGCGCACGCTTTTGCGTTTCAAGAAGTAAGGATCTTCTTTCGCCGCCTCATATCGCAGTTCGGGGTTCTACATCGGCCATCGATTGCACGCCGGCTTCCGTGAAGACCGTGTTCGGTCCACTCAGCCACATTGCCCGCCATGTCGAGACAATCCATTGTCGTTGGCACCATGTCGTCCCACGCGCGAGGTGATCACGTTGCCGTCTTCGGTGTAATTTCGCGATCGGGCTTGAAATTGGCGTAAACAGCCCTTTTCGTTCTTCTGAAGCTGCGCCTTCCACGGAAGGTGTGTGTCGCGGCCGCGTGCCGCATATTCCATTCGATTTCGGAGGGCAAGCGGTAACGTTGAATGTAACGCGCCTCGGGTCCCATGCCGCGCAAGAGGAATTCCGTACGCCATGCGCAGAAGGCCTGCGCCTGCTCCCACGTCACGCCCACCACGGGTAGTCGTTGTAGGCCGGCGACGAGAAGTAGTTCTTCATGTACATGGAGTTGTTGGCGTTCGGGAAGTCGTTCACCCACACCGTCGTATCGGGATAGACGGGAACGATGTAGGTGTTGATGAAATCATAGGCGACGACGAGCGGACGGTTGATGGTTTCGCGCACGATTTCGCCGTTGTCGTTCACGTAGGCCGTGTCTTTCGAGATCATCACCACCTCATCGGGGTTGACTTCCACGTCGGTGTTGAGCACACGTTCGCGGGGGTCGAGACGATATTTGCGGAGTGCCGCCTTTTCGTAGTCGAAAGTCTCGTAGCGGAAGTTCATTTGCTTCACGTCGAGCATGCGCGTGCCGTCATAGGGGTGCGTTTTATACACACTGTTGAGGCGCGCTCCTGATCTTCCGAGGGTTTGCGCCACGGCAGGGGCTTGTTCCAGTTGAGATGCGGTTTGACGGGTCGCCAAACTTGTCGACCTCAATTTTATAGGTCTCATCGCCGCCGTAAGACGGGTCGGCCAATCGTTCGCGCAAGATACTATCGCGCACCCACTCCACAAATTGTCGGTACATCGAGTTGGTCACTTCGGATTGATCCATCCAGAAACCATCCACAGAGATGTCGCAGTTGCAGCGGCAGCCCCCAAAGACTGTCGTTCTCGGTCAGTCCCGACTTGAGGTAGCCGCGTTTGATTTCAATCATGCCGTAGGGTGTGGGTTCGAGGGGCACCGCCGAGCGTTGTCCCGTCACTTCGCCACCGTTGCGCATGGCCATGTTGCTCCCGCCGAAGCATGATGCCAAAGAGAGCAGCAGCAGAGTCAGTGAGGGGAGAACATGTAGAGGCTTGCAGTGAAATTTCATTGGTTTGTTGGGGAGAATGAGTCGTATTGTGGGAAAGGCGTGCCGGCTCACCGAAGCAAATCGGTCATTTGCCGCCCGTTCGTCGCGCAGATGAGACATCGCCGTGCGGCATCGGGTCTGCAAACCAGCGCACACTTCGGTGGAGGTTGCGCCCTTTCGTCCAAATCGATGGGAAGGCGGTAGATCAGCGAGATTTCGTGCTGTCCCGCGCCCAGTCCCAAGCCGGAAGTGAAGGCCTCGTAGCTGTAGGCGATGTCCAAACCGCGCGAGCGTACCGCCGAAAAGCAGCGCCACCGAGCGACCGGGTGCGTAGTTGATGCCGCCGAACAAGCGCCGTTTCTCGTAGGCATATTCGCCGCGGAGGGTCAAATCGACGCGCCAGTCGGCAAAATCGCTGCGCAACATCGCCGAGGGGATTATGGAATATAACGATTCGTCGGGGCGAATATTGTAATGCGCCGCGAAATTCAACATGTTTTTCACCTTCATGCGGTGCGTGTCGTCCCATTCCACCGTCGGAGCGGTGAGATGCAACACAGAAGCCGAAAGGCCGAACTGCGGACGGTGGTAAGCCACGCCGGCACCGGAGGTCGAATCGCGAAACCGTTGAGTTGTGAGGGCCGAAGGCCGGGTCGTTCGCATCATTGAGATCGGCTTTTCCGCCATCGATGCCCTCTGCAGCATATCGGCCTGCGCACACCGAGGGAAAAACGCCGCCGAGCCAGTTGCGATGCAGCGCATATTGCAGAGCGAAACGCTTGTGCGAGAACAAACCGATGGCATCGTTCGTGAACATCGCGCCGCGCCGATGATCCGCTCCGCCGAAGCGGAAAGTTATGTCTGCGCCGGCCCACATCGTGCTCCCCCTGCTTGCGAGTAGCCCGTGGCGTGCGTTTGCACCGCACCGCTCACGGTGAGTTGCAGCGGAACGGGTCCACGGCGGCGGGATTCCACTGCGGTTCGATGCGCCAATAGTGCACAAACGCCGGATCTTGTTGCGCCCAGTCGCACCGAGCAGCTCCGCGCAACTCCAACAAAACGAGCAGCACGAGACGACCGAACGGACGAAGACCGAACGACAAACGGAGGAGGGAGAAGAGCCGACATGGAGTTTCTTCGGATGACTATATTGTGGGCAAAGTTAATACAAATGCGCCAAATGATAAAATCTGCGACCGCGGTTTTGCATTTCGCGCACTGACAAGCAGTTCTTTTGTGCTTTTCGCCCTGGTGCACGCATGCGTACTTTTCCGCGACGTATTCCCCTCCTCGTCTTTCCCTTGCGCGCATGTCGCCGCCCCGAAGCGCCTTTTCGACTTCAAAATCCCCATCTCCTGCTGCAACCATCGCCTCATTCTCCCCACCGCCTCTGCCTTTTGGGCCACCTCCACGACTTTCGAAAAAGTTGTGGACTCTCAAAAACAGGGAAGAATCAGCAAAAACAGTGGACTTTTTCGATAGAAGTGATGCATCGTCCTCCGCCTGGTTACAACCGGCACGCCAAAAGCCGTGCAAAATGAAAGAGTGCCCGCATCGGCATAAGATGCGATCACACACGAACAAGCATGTGCGATCGCCGAAAGTTTTTAAGACTTTTTCCGCCCCACGTGCCGCCTGCTAAAGCGGGCGACGAGCGAAATGAGAGTCGAGGCCTCAACCGCGAATCATGGTGAGGAGCATCTTGAAACGCACCTTGGCGTTGAGCGCGTGGGGGCACTCCTGCGGGCATGATGAGCATTTCGCCCGCTGCCACGCGGTGAGGCACGCCGCCGAGGAGGATTTCGGCTCGCCGTCGAGGATGGTCACCGTAGCATCGAAAGGGCGCGGTGTGTTCGAGAGACCTTGTCCGGCATCGAAGGCGAAAAGCGTGAGTGTGCCGGCGTTGTTGCGGAGAATTTCGCGCGAAACGACGCTGCCGTCGGCGTATTCTACAGAAGTGGCGGGGACAAATACTTGTCCTTTTTCAATGTGTGCCATAATATATTGCGTGTTGAAAGTGAATGATCTGCGGAAGTCGGTGCAACTTCTGTGCCATGCTTAGGCAGCGCGCTGTGCCATGAAGCGACGTGCGGCTTCGGCAGCCACAAGGAGTCCACCTGCACTCATAATAATGTCTTTGATCACCAGACGTCCGGCACCGGAAAGGAGCGGGAAGCCGTGTGCGCCGGTGAAATAGGGAAGGCCTTCGTGGGGATAGGTGGCACCGTCGGCCAAATTGGGCACCCAACACTCAGGCGTGGTAATAAGGAACGAAAGGGTGACGATGGACATGCCGAAGGTGAGCAGTCCGCCGAGCATACCCAGGCGGGGGCACCAGATGCCGAGGAGTACGAGCGTGCCGATGGTGCAAATGGCCATGCCCAAGCCGATGGCGAAGACGTAGGTGCCGTTTTCTTGGTGCCACTTGATGTTGTCGGGCTTCACCTCGCCTTCTTTGTTCATGTGCACCTTATATTCCTTGACGGTTTGGCCTTTGGCGTTGACGGTGGTCTCAGAAGAATTATTGTAGAGGAAGCTCATGAAGGGGCTGTTGCTGACAAATGCGGCAATACCGTCGGCTTCGTACTGACAAACCTTGAGTCCGCCGATCCACGCCATAACAATGAAGATGGCAATGCGGAGATAGGTGAAGAAATGGCGTTCGAGGGAGATGAGAACCTCGGCGCGAAAGCGAAAAAGTTGATTGATAGCCGTCATAGGAGAATTGACACTTTAGAATTGATGACAGTGTGGTGAGCTCGACCGTGGCCGAACGA
>BNJU01003738.1_pt1 | contig 67180 bp, 110 predicted proteins | sample 8539281 | NCBI WGS metagenome assembly BNJU01 (sample SAMD00202456, study PRJDB9452) | human saliva metagenome | isolation source: human saliva | place: Japan
CCTAAATCAAAGACTTTCACATCATTTTTCAAGTGCCTTTTTGTTATTTTTTTCAGATAATCCATGTGGCAATGCCAAAAATAATGCATCAATATTTTTAAAATTTTTCTTCAGCTTCTTCAAAGAAATTAATTCTTTCTTAAAAATATTTTTTTATAATTTGCATACACATTTCCCATATCTTCCCCAGTATTTGAATGTGATGAAATAAATTCAAGTTCCACTTCCTTATGATTATTTAATATCCAAACCAACTGCTGTCCAGCATATCCTGTTGCTCCAATAATACCAGCTTTTTTTATCATATAAAATCATCTCCTTAAAAATATCTTTTAAAAATAAAAAGAGCCTTCCTAAAAGGCTCTAAATAAATTATATTTTTATACAAAACAAAGAGCCAACAACCCAAAAAGTCATTGGCAAAAATTATTTTTTTATTAAAACAGAAATCCATTATAAAAATGATTATATACCTAAGACAAGGGCTTATAATTAAATTGTACAGCTATTCTATTATCCCTTATCCTTCTTATCATTTTTCATAATACTTCCTCCTGATTATTTTTTTATTTATCTTTTGATAAATTTATTATAGCAAAAATTATAAAAAAATCAATATGTTAAATATATAAGTTTTTTTATAGTTTCATTAATAAAATTAATGATTTGATTTTTTTATGAATGATTATGAACAATATCAAAGTCAATTAATATCGGCAGATGATCTGAAAGTTGAGTTTGTATCACTTCATAACTATTAACTTTTATTTCCTTTGAGCAAAGTATAAAATCAAGCTCCCGCTTCGGATTCCAGCTCGGAAAAGTTGGATCCTTTCTTGTATTTATATTTTTCAAGTCAGAAGCCTGTAAAAACATCTCAATTTCTTCCTCACCCCAAAAGACATTAAAATCACCAGCTACAATAACTGGCTTTTTGCAATTTTTTACAAGATCATAAAAGCTGTACAATCTGCTTTTTGCCGTGTTTTTTCCACCCTAGTGCCAAATGTACAGAAACACAATCACATCCTCTGTTTCCACTTCAATAATCAATTTTTTCATTCCAATATCCAAATAATGAAATTCCTCCCTTAAAATTGGATTTTTGGAAAGCAAGGCATTTCCCTGTTTTCTAACCATTGGAAATTTCATATACTGTGAATCTTCCTCATATTTATACTGATAAACATTATTATTTCTCGTAATTCTCCCAAGAAGTGTAGCCTGATTTCTGCTATACATCCGAAATGATCCAAGATCTACTTCCACAAAGCCCCACAAGATCAGGCTTATACCTATTAATAAATTTCCCAATCCGATAAATATGCTTTACAGAATGTCCCAAATATCCCCGTATATGCTTAAATGGCTGATTCAAATACTTTTCCAGTTCCATATCGAATATTATACAAAAGAAATTTCATCTTCTCTCACTTCTCTTTCCTGCCTCTTCATAAAATTCTATGTTTCAGCTGTTTTTAACATCAAATAAAATATATTCAGCAACTTAATATTTTTCATTTTTTTACAAGTAATCTTATTTTTCAAAGTAATAAATCTAATCATATTTACAGTTGCCAAACAGGTCAAAGCAAAAACTTATTTTTTTACTATCCCAACTCCATCTCCAAACGGCAGCAGCACAAAATTATATTCTTCATTTAACTTTTCTATAAATTCTTTTAACCTTTTTTACAATAGTTTTATACCTTTTTGGAATTTCTTCTTTTTTTACTGCTACAAGTCCACGAAACATCAGATTATCAATAAAAATAATTCCATTTTCATTGAGAAGTTCATAACTCATCTCAAAAAACTTCAAATATTGCCCCTTCGATGCATCAATAAAAATAAAATCATATTTTATACCCTTATCAAGCCTTGGAATTTCCTCCAAAGCATCACCCAAAATCATTCTATTCTTCTCAAACAATCCCAATTTCTTAAAATTTTCCACAGCTTTTCCATAACGTTTTTCATCAATTTCCATCGTTGTCAAAAAACCGCCATTTTCATTAGCAACCCGTGCCAAAAATAGCCCAGAATATCCTGTTGCCGTTCCAATTTCCAAAATATTCCCAGCCTTCATATTTTTAGCCGTAAAAATCATATAATTCAGCACTTCATCTGTAATAATCGGCACATTTTCCGCCAGACTTTCATCCTTCACATTTTGTATAATTTCATTTTGAATTTTAAACAAATTTTGTGCATATTTTGATGATTCTATAAAATTTTCTATCCTGAACCTCCCACGACTAAAGTCGCAGGGGTTCTAAAATCTTTAAAAATATTTAAAAATTTTTCTAAGAAGTTTGATAGCTTTACACTACCCTTATTCTTTTAGGCGTGTTCAGCTCACCTCTATTGTATGGGACGCTTAAATCCACAACTTTACTTTTTCTTAATATATTTAATGCTCCATTACAATCTGCATTTAATTGATAGCCTTTTACTTGTTTGATATAGTCCTCTTTTTATCCTTTTTCCACTGAATATATATTCTTTTTGTGATTTTCTTTATCATATATTGGATTTCATCTCCATCAAAAGAAACTTGCTTTTCGATGTATAACTCTCTTCTTGCAGTTTAAATTCTATTCCATATAGTTTACATAGATATATTAATTTATCTCTTAATTTTTCCATATGGTATATTTACAAAAGTTTCTGATTATTTATACTTCCTATATTTGAATTTCTTTGAAAATCTTCATTATATCCTAGAACTAGTTTTTCCTATATCATTATTAAGACAATAATTTATAATTATTCTTGCTGCTTTTGAAAGATAATCATTTATGCGATTATTTTCTCTTTCTAGCTATTCTCTTTTGTCTTAATGTTGTCCGTGATCTTTTGCTTATCTTTTAATGCTTTGCAATTTTGCATTTATCTTATTATAGTATTGATTAATAGATTTTTAATTTTCTACCATCTATTATGAATGAAGCTCCAGTATTAGTTACACAAGTACAAGATTGTCTATACCTAAATCAATTCCTAGTGCATTTTCTTTATTTAATTCCCTTTGAACTTCTTCTACCTCATAAGTATATTGAATTTCAAAAGTACCTAGAATGTTGTTTTGGTATTATTCTAATCTCTTTTATCTTCTTGCCTTTTTAATACTGGTGGTAGTTTTATTTGCGATTTCCTGATGTGTCTTTCTAAACGAATTTGAATAAGGAACTATCAGCATATCATCTTTTAATCTAACAAAACCTATAACAAGAGTTGTAAATCCATCTTTAGCAAGATAATTTAGGTAATTTTTATCTTTACCATTATATTGACCATTCTTAGTAAGTTTTAAAAGTCCAAAAAAATGATTTGAAACTTCCGTCTACTTCTTTTAGAATTTGTTGAGCCATATTAAATTTAATTTCTTTATAGTTCTCACTATTTTTTTAAGCATTTTATAGTTTTTCATTATAACTTAAATACTTTTTTTATTTTTAAAATAGTATTGTCTAATATTATATATAGCTTCATTAGTTAAGTTCTTGGCTATATGAGATAAATATTTTAAATTCCTAAACTCCTTTTTTACTAAGATGTTTTTACTTGTTGTTTTAATGTTAAATACATATATATCACCTCCTTTTTCATCAGAGATATTATACCATGTATTCTACATTTTATCTGTTTATTTTTAAATATTTTTTTAAAGTTTTTAAAAACCCCACAACAGTGGGAAGCGTCGTTCACATAAAGTACGCTACTATCTTATGCAGTTCTCTTATGAACTTCTTGTTATCTCTAACAAGCACAGACTATATCTTATCCATATCCTATTTCAGGACTTAGGGCGAAACCACTTCCAATACCAATCGCTTGTATTGTACTCCCTCACGAGGATAGTCGTTGAACTTTCCTTTTCAGGATTAGCTGCTGATTGTCTATTATCATAATGTTTAGGATTTAACCTTGCACCATCTAGTATATTTTTTCTGCTTTCGCTACCTTCACACTTATACCATATTTGAACTTAGGTATTATGTTGTGGTTATACTAGCTTTAAGAGTTCCCAGCAATTCAGTTTCTTTGTTGCACGGTTTTTGCTCCGTGTCTACATACAAGTTTCCCTATATGCTTACTAAAATTTTCGTGCAATTCATCTCACGACTAAAGTTGCGAGTGTTCTTGCACTATTTAATAAATTATCCTTTTTTTCTTTTAATTTTAGTCGTTTTTATTTTTTTATTATCACTACTATTTTAAAAATTTCAAAAATTAAATTTTTCAATTTTAATATTTACAGCATTCTCCCATTTTAAAAATAGGTAGCATAACTGAAAATACAATCATTCCAATAATTGCTCCAATAAAAATAATCGAAAATCGGTTCAAACATTTTTCAAAAAGCCATTTTATCTTTTCACTAACTTTTTCATAATAAATTTCATTCAGATTAAAAAAATGATATTTTCATTTCTCCAGTTTTTCTCAATTGTCAGAAAACTTACATATTCATTATCAAAAAAAGTTGTATTTTTTTAAACGATTTTTTGAATACTTTCACCCTTTTTCTATCTTCAAAATAATTTTTCAATTCCTCATTTAAAACATAACTTTTAGAATTTGTACACATTTTTTTAAAGATTGAATTAATGGAACATTGGCATCTGTAAGTGAATACATATTTCTTGTAAAATTTAATATACAAATATTTTTATACATTTTTTTCCAATAATTTTTTTATTCTTAAAATTTTTTCTCAAAAAAATTTTTCTCATTTTTATTTTTTTCCATTTTTTTAAAACCAAAAAAATAAAAAAACTATGGCAATCAAAAATAATCCCATATTTATCAGCTATTTTTACTGAAATTTATAACAATTTGTGTAACTTTTGGCAATTCCTGCCCAATATCTGAATAAATCAAGACAAATTTAGGTACAACAAATTTTAACAGTATAAATACAATAACCAATGCTGTAATTATAACTGTTACTGGATAAATGCTCAAACTTTTTATATCCTTTTTTTATTTTTCTGATTAAATTCATACTTTTCATACAAATTCTTAAAAAAACTATTTCCAAGTTTCCCTGTTTCTTCCCCAATTTTAACCATTTCCATAAATTCCTATTTGCAGTAATCTTAGAAAAAAAGCCCTGTGAAGCGAAAACTCCCTTTTTCAATTTGCTGTTTTTGTACGAATTATCCTGCTTTTCAAATCTCCATCATAATTCTGTGCGACAATTCCAAGTGTATCAATTAGTGAAATCTTGCCATTTAACAAATAATACACACTTTTTAGTAAAGGACAGCAAGTCTTTTTCACTTATTTTTGCTTTCCTTATTCTTTATAATATTCTTCATTTTAATTAATCCCCCCTCTGATTAATTATAATTCAATTATTATTTTTGCTGTTTTTCCAATGCAACTTTTTCCTAATGCAATCGAGACCAACGAATCCCTTCATCTCCAAGCCCTGGATAAACAATAAAAATCATCAATTTTTCCAAAAATTTCTTCTTTTTTGAACATAGCCGTTTAAAAATTCTGAAACATATTTTCTAATTAATGGGAACAGCTGTTTTTGTTTCATAACTCCTCCACCCATAATTACCTTTTGTGGTGATAAAATCAGAATATAGTTTACCACAGCCTGAGCCAAATAATATGCCTCCATATCCCAAACTTCATCTCTATCAGCAAGGTCAAATCCTTTTTTACCCCATCTGTCTTCTATCGCAGGACCTGCTGCCATTCCTTCCATACAGTCTTTATGGAAAGGACATCTTCCTTCAAATTTATCATCCTTATGTCTTTTCAAAAATATATGTCCCATTTCAGGATGAGTCAATCCTTGAAGCATTTTCCCATCAACAACTGCTCCAGCTCCAATTCCAGTTCCTACTGTAATATACATAACATTTTTAAGATTTTCTCCAGCACCCCACCAGCTTTCTGCAAGAGCCGCACCATTTACATCTGTATCAAATTCCATCGGAACATCATAATATTTTTTCAATTCTCCGATCAAATTATAATCACTCCAGTAAGGTTTTGGAGTTTTTGTAATATACCCATAAGTTTTAGAACCTTTTACAGGATCAATCGGTCCAAAACTTCCAACTCCCATTACATCAAATTCCTTATCTTTAAAATATTCAATGACTTGAGCCATAGTTTCTTCAGGTGTTGTAGTTGGAATGCTTACTCTGTCAATAATTTTCCCATCTTCAGTCCCCAATCCACATATAAATTTTGTTCCTCCAGCTTCAACTGCTGCAATAACTGCCATAATTTCACTTCCTTTTCTCTTTTTTATATTTTTTTATCTATTTGTATTTTTTATTTTAATAATAATAAACAATTTTTATATTTTTTTCAAAATATTGTCATTATCCTTGTAAAATTCCAATATTTCATCTTGTGTTGCAGTAGCTGTTCCTATTTTTGCCACTACAATTCCAGATGCCATATTTGCAATTACCCCAGCCTCATATAAATCCGCTCCAGCACATATTGAAAGTAAGAATGTCGATATAAAGGTATCTCCAGCTCCTGTTACATCATAAACTTCCCGTGCTACAGTTGGTATTCTCTTATGTTTAGTCTTAAATAACGAAACTCCCTCTTCACTTCGAGTAAGCACAACGCTGTCTAATTTAAGTTCATCTTTTAACTGTGCCATTTTTTCAGCAATCTGCTCTTCACTTGTAAACTTTTTCATTCCAAAATAATCTAAAATTTCTTTTTCTATTTGGAGTCATTGAGTTGCTCAACATAATTTTTAAAATTTTGCGGTTTTGGATCAACCATTATCCCTTTTTATTATGTTTTTTTAGCTATTTCAATTACTTTTTGAGATAAATGCTTCGTAAGCAATCCTTTATTATAATCTGAAAGCAATACCGCATCAATATTTTTCGATATTTTTCAAAAATTTTTCCAAAAAGCTGATTTTGAATTTCTTCTGAAATATCAGTATCTTTTTCCCAATCTAATCTAAGCAACTGCTGTCCTTGAGATAAAACTCTACTTTTTAATGATTGTTGGACGTGTTCCATCCTTCACAATTCCATCAGAATTTACATCTTTATTCTCAAGCTCCTTAACAAACTTTTTCTCCGTTCGCATCATTTCCAATAACTCCATAAACAAAAACTTTCCCTTCAAGCGAAGTTAAATTATTTTGCCACATTTGAAGCTCCTCCTAATACAAATCTTTCCTTTTCTATATTTACAATCGGAACAGGCGCTTCTGGTGAAATTCTATTTACTTTTTCAATCAAATACTCATCTAGCATCATATCGCCAATAACAGCTATTTTAACACTGCTAAACTTTTTTTATTATTTCTTCAATCCTTTGAATTGAAACCATCTTTTTCCTTTCCCTAACTAAAATTTTTTTATTTTTAAAATTATTTTTTTAATTCTGGTCTTTACTTAATATTATACTACATTTTTTTGAAATTTCCAGTATAATTTGTAAATTTTTTTATAGGGATTAAAAAAATCTAAAAAAATTATTTTATCCATTAAAGTTTTATCCTGTATAATTGCTTCAATTTCAATATAAATATCCCTTACTTCCCTATTATTTCTGCGATATTTAAACAATGGACCAATTATAGGAATTTTTGACAAAACTGGAACTCTTCTTATCGTTTCCTTGCTTACATCCTGCTTTAATCCTCCAATAAAAGTTGAACCGCCATTATTCAGTGTAATCGTTGTCTTAGTCTGATTTTTCTGCTTAGCGCCAGAAGAAGCATTATAACTCGAAGTCAATCTAAAATTGCTTATTTCCGTATCAATTTTAAGCAAAATTTTCTTCACTCCATTAATTCTCCTAATTTCAGGATTTATTTTAAAAACAATCCCCGCTTCAGAAAAAATCGGCTCTACATATTCAGTATCATTCTTCGTAGTTTTCTTTTCTCCAACAAGGACTTCTTCTGTAACCTTCAATTCTCCCTCTTCGTTTTCCATAATCATAAGTGTCGGCATAGCCTCAATCCTTATATCCCCATTTTTCCTTCAGTAAATTAAAATCTATTCCTAAAAATTTCCCGCCTTTAGAAAAAAATTGATGCAATCGAAACCTCTCCATTCAAAAAAATTTTTGCCACAAATTATCTTTATTCGCACCCTGCATTATCACTATTTATGCTCCAATCAATTCCAAGCCTTTCAAATAAATTAGAACTTGTATCAATTATAGTCCCTTTTTATTATAACCTGCTCCTTTTTCCTTATCTAGCGACTTTATAATCTTTTCATCTCCTCAATTTTTATTCTCATCCCCACTAAAAATAACCTTATTGTCAATTCCAATCACTTCAAATCCAAAAGAATCCATTAAGCGCCTCAGTAATATCCTTCCCATTTCTATATTCTAAATCAACTTCCCCAGTTTTTCTTTTTTTATTTCCTTTACAGTCTGCTGTACCTGATTTTTGGCTTTGATTCTGACTATTCCCTTTATTTTTATCTTCTTCCTTTTTATTAACAGAATTATTATTTTTATGCCCATCCTGACTATTTTTACTACCTTGCTTACTATTATTTTTTTGGCTTTATTCCCATCATTTGTCTTTTTATTATCAGTCTGCACTTTCTTTGGAACTTCATAAATAAATATTTTTTTAGCATTTTCCACATCGCTTTTTTATTAACATAGTCAGCCACTTTTTGCCCCCAAAAAAATATTATTTCCTGAAAAATAAAAAAACAAATTAAAGCGGTCATAAACTTAAATTTCTTCTTTTTCCATCAAAATTGCAATCCCCCCTTTTTTTCAATTTTGATCCCTTTATTCTTTATAATTTTTTTAACAATAAATTGTTCCTTTTTCATTAATTTCAACTTCTACATTTTTTTGCAATAAAGATTGCCATTAAATACTAATTTTACTTCTATCTTCAACTTTCTCTATAAATCCCAGCGAGATTTTTGAACCCATCACTAGTAAGTTCCATAAACATTTTTAGACGTATCAATATATTTTCTGCTTTTATTCACAAAATAAATAAATTTCCCAAAATCATTCAAACTTCCATATACTGTAAAATGAATATATTTAAGCCTATACCCATTTCTTTCCCATACATTCTCAGACTTTGAAATTTCCTTCATTTTCAGTCCGCTATCATGTGAAAAATACATAAATCATCTTCTTAAATTCCGATTCATTTTTTTATGGATAAAAACGATAATTTCTCTGTAATTGCCATTATCTCGTTATATTCTCCCATAATTTTACTTCTTTCGGCATTTTTGCTTTCCACCACATTCACAATTTTACTTTTCCAGATTCCTTTTTATTTTTCAATTAAAAATTTTTCTATTATTCAAAAATTTCCTTATACTTCCCATACTTTTTTTATTAATACTTACCAGCATAAAAACAATTCCAACTACAAATATTATCATCTTAAAATTTAATTTTATCATTTTTTCTCTTCCTATTATTTTTTTAATTTTGAAATGGCTCAATCACATATTCAAAAAAACCGTTGCCGTGTCATTATCCTTCAAATATCCCAATTCAGAATTTGGATACCTTCTTAAAATATTATTCTCAAGTCTCTCAAAATTGTTAAAATTTTTCCATTTCTCCCTGCACAATCCATTTTGCCTTTTTCATAATTAATTTTTCGTATAATCAATCCCATTTTTGCTATTTTTCAACTAAAAAAATTTTATAACTGAATAATACTCCCGCCTTTTTTTATCCCGCCATCAATCTCACGAAGAGTCGCAAGTTCCTTTGAATAATCAGGAATTTCCTCAGCCTTTCTTTTTCAAGTAATCCTTCTCCAGCGACTTTATCTCCCTCTGAATAACTTCATTTTCCACAGTTTTTTTCTGAAGCGGAATTGAATTATAAATCAAGAAATATGCAAATATAAGAATTCCAGCAATAACAACATCTAAAAATTTTTATATTTTTCACACTTTTCCCTATCAAAAATAGCCGTTTTCTTCACAAAAATCAAGGCTATCTGAAAAGTTCTGCCCTGCAAATATAACTTTCACATCGTTTTCTCCATCTCCAACAACTGTCATATCTCCAAAATCAAAATTTTCAACATCATCCCATCTTCAATTTTCAATTCAATTTTTTTCAATCTCAATAATTTTTCCCATCCTCAATCAAAAATCCTAAGACTATTTTCTTCCCCAGCTGCAAAATTTCAATTTTACCATTTTTCATTTTCTAAAGATTCCTCATTTACATCAATTTCCTCTATCTCGCCAAAATTTCTATTGCCATCCGTATTTTTCAATAATTTCTATTTCTTGAGTTTCATCAGCATCTTCATTTCCAAAAATTTCCATTTTTGAATCTCTTCAGTATTTTCATGAACATCCTGAAAATTTTTCTTCATTTTCAAAAGAAACTTTTTCATTCTCAAAATCATTATTCTGACTTACTTCAAAATTTCCATCCTTATAATAATTATAAACAGCCTCAAAATCCACTTTTCAATTCTGAAATTACTGCAGAATACTTTTTTCAAGCAGTTTTTTTATCCTAACAATTTCCCTTTTATCCAAATAAATATCTAAAAACTGATTTTTCCAAATGATTTATAACCATTTTTCCTTTTTACAAAATTGATTTTTTTCTTTAAAATTTCTGAAATATTTTCAAATTTTACAGTTTTTTTCCTGAATCTTCAATATGATTTTTCCCTTTTACCAGTTTCTTCCACATTTTCCATCAAAATTATCAAACAAAAAAATACGAATAATGCAAAATTACAGCCAGTTTTACATTTTTTCAACGTTATTTTCCTCAAAAAAACGACTCCAAAGCCATTTCCAATTCCTGATTTTTCAAAAAAATATATTTCATCATTAAAAAAATATATAAATTTTATTTTTATTTCTTATATATTTTTTTATTTTTTTCTTCCATCACTCCCCCTTTACTAATTTAATCATTTATAAAAATTCTGATTCCCAGAACTCTCATCTCCACTTCCAGCGGGCTCACTCTCTTAAACCCAACTTTTTTTCACAAAAATAAAATCTCTTCTCCTAAAATTTTTCCTTCCAAAAATAACTTTCAAACTCACTATAAACCTTATTTTCCTCAAGCGGCAGCGAATATTCATTATCACTTTTCATCACTTATAGACTTAATCCTGTAATTTCCAATACTTTCAATATCTTTTTCCCAAAAATATCAAGTTTTTTTCAATTCAATATTTTGTCCATCTTTTTTTCAAAACACTGTCAAAATACCGCTCCTTCTTCTCCAGCAAAAATTAAATTTCCATCAAAAGCTAATCCCTCTCTCCAAAAATTCTTTCCACATTCTGATTTTTCCTTCTGAACTAAAAACTTTTTCTCTACCTTGCTTTCCTTACGGCTTTTTCAAAAATACCATATCCTTCTTCTGCTGCACATAATAGACAAAATTAATTGAAAATGCTGAAATTATTGATAAAATTACCAAAAACATAAACTAAACTTGCCCCTTTATTTCTTTTTTTATTTAAGTTTAATTTTTCCCCTGTCCAATTTTTCTATTTCTCATCCCGTTAAAATATCTATCTTTTCATTATCCAAAACCTCAATTTATACTAAATTTTTACAACTCTGACATCTTCTTTATTATTTTTCCTTTAATCGAATAATCAGCAATTTTTCCCACCTTTTTCAAACTTTGCTTCATCAAATTTCCCTACTTCCACCTTACTTCCAAATTTTCCATTATTTTTCAGCATCTGAAACAAAAGTTTTTCCTTTGTCATATTCAATCTTTATAAAAATTTCATTCAATTTAAAAAAATTATGAAATTTTCCTGACAAAAAAATATTATTATTTTTCCCCTTCATAAGAAAACTTCTGAATATCTCTATTTCTTATATCCAAAACAATTTTATCCATCGAAAAATACATTTTTCTCATACATTTTCTGGCTGTCCTTCTTAGCCTTTTTCCATAATAACCATCCGCTTCAGAAATACAGAAATCACAAATACAAGCACAGAAAATATAAACATGCTTATTAATATTTCCACTAGCAAATACCCATTTTTTATTTTTTTATTTTTTTCCAATCATTATCCCCCTTATATTTTTATAATTGACTATTTTTATCAAAATCAGGAAAGTAATAATCCTTTATTTTATCAACATTTATTTCAAAAATATATTCTCTTTCCCCAGTTTCATTTACAAAATACCCATCTGTCCTCTTTATTTCCACATTTATCTTATCCTCTTGAATTTTTTTCCCTTTTTATCCTTTCCTTTGTTCAAAAATTTTTTTAAAAATCTGATACTTTTTTTCAACTGCAAATCTATTATAAAAAAATCATCTACTTTTGAAATCTCATATTTTTCCGCTAAAATTCAATATTTCCTCATATTTTTTTCCCCTTTATTATTTCAATCATATTTTCTATGCTTACATTTTTTATTCAAATCATCCACTTTCACATCTGTCTGAAACGTTTTCAAAAATAAATTTGAAACTGGAATAATTGCAACTGTAACAAAAAAACATTGAAATAAGACTCTCAATTAACGTTTCTCCCTTATTTTTTTCTTCATATTTTCACCAGCTTTTTACTTATTAAAAATTCTAAAAATAATATAACTTATAACAATAAATGGTGCAAATGGAATATACTCATACTTTTTTTCCATTTTTTTCAAAAATAAAAAAATAAAAAAAGCAATAATCCCTGAAAAAAAATATACAAAATCATATAAAAATTTAACACTTTTTCTATTTCAAAATATCCCAGAAGCCCCTCCAATCCCCATCATCAGCTTTTACATCTCCAAAGCCGATTAACATTTTTTCCAAAATAATCCTCTAAAATATAAAGTACAATCATCGGCATTGAATAGGCACAAATTCCCAAATAATACTTTTTTCCAAATTGTCATTTTGAACTGCTGTTATTAGTCCTAAAATAATCAAAATAACGGCACTTTTCTTCAGGAATTATTCTTTTTACATCAACCCAAATTATTCTGAAAAAAATACAATATTTTACAACTTCAATTATGTTATTTACTATTTCCCAATTCATCACTTCCTAATTTCTTCCCCCAGCAAATGCCTTACTTCCCGCAGCAACCTTAGCAAAAACCTCTCCATCCTGATAAACTACATTTCCTTCAATATTTCCAATTTTAAATTTTTCCATTGCTATCCAGCCCAATCCCAAGTTTATTTAGATTTCCATGCTCTGTCAAAATATCCTGCAAAGTTTTTAGGTGAATCTCCTCCATGATCAATACTCCAAGAAGTTGTCGTATTATTAAGCTCTGCAACCGCCCCGATCACCTTGCTTCTATTAGCTTTATTCAAATACTTCCCAACCTGTGGCACTGCAATCGCCGATATTATCGTAATGATCGCCACTACTAAAATCACTTCCACAAGTGTAAACCCTTTTTCTCTTTCCTTTAATTTTTCTACTTGCCTCCCTTCTTTTCATCTTTTTCAATTTTACTTTTTTTCCTTTTTTTATAACCTCACTCATAATTAATCTCCTTTTAATTAATTTTTATTTAATAAATTTATACTATATTTTTTTAATAAAAGTCAATATTAAAATTAAAAATATTTTTTTAAATAAATCTTTTTTTATAAATTCTAGTTTTTTTATAAAAAAATATGAACTTAATTTCATATAAATAAAAAAAGACTGAACTCAGAAATTCACTTCTAAGCCAGTCTTTTTCATACTTTTTTGTATTTTTTTAAGATTTTTCATTTTTTTATATTTACAAAACAAAGTTTTTTTCTAAAAAGAAAAAAAGTATTTATTAGTCAACTAAATTTGATAAATTTTCAACATTTTCAATATTAATAACTTCAATTTCCTTTATTAATTTTCTTAATCAATCCTGCCAATACTTTTTCCAGGTCCGATTTCATAAATCTTTTGTAACTCCATTTTCAGCCAGTTTATTTATTGTGTCAACCCATTTTACTGGACCAAATGTTTGGTTGTATAATTCGTTCTTAATATCTTCAGCTGAAGTCAAAAATATTTGCTGTAGTATTTTGCAATAATTGGAGTTGCTGGATCGTTCCAAGTATAATTTTCAAATTCCTTTTTCAAAATTTCGGCAACAGGTTTCATTAATGATGAATGGAAAAGGCCCTGAAACCGCTAGTGGCAATGCTCTTCTTGCACCTTTTTTTCCTTAAATAAGTCAAGATTTTTTTCAATTACTTCTTTTTCTCCAGCGATAACAGTCTGCTTTGGTTCGTTATAATTTACCGCTTCCACAGTTCCATCAATTTCATTACAGATATTTTTCAACATCTGTTGAACTAAGTCCCAATATTGCAGCCATTCCACCACTAATATTAGCATTGCTCATGATTTCCCCTCTTTTTGAAATTAATTTTAATGTATCAATTTCATTCAAAACTCCAGCAGCATATAATGAACTGTATTCTCCTAAACTGTGTCCAGCTACAAAATCTGCATTTATTCCTTTTCCTTTAATAATTTTGTTAAGACAACTGAAAATAGCGCAATTGCAGGCTGTGCATATTTTGTATTTTTTTATTTCTTCATCTGTCCCTTCAAAAATAACCTTTTTTCACATCTTCATTATTTTTCAAAAATCTTATCAATTATTTTTTTATCTTCATCATTTACTTCATCATATAACTTTTTTACCCCATTCCAGCATACTGTGTCCCTTGTCCTGGAAATACAAAAGCAATTTTTTGCCATATAGACTCTCCTCTTAATTTTTCTAGTTTTTAATACTCAAAAATTTTTTTAATTGAAAAAAACTATTTTTCTTCTTCTGCTTCAACTACTTCTTCCTTTGATTCTTTAGCATTTTTTTATTACTGAACTTAGTCAGCTGATTCTTGTCAACAAGTTCTTTTACACCAAATCCAATAACAACTAATCCTAAAAATCAATGGAACCATAAATAGCAGCAAATTTTCCCATACATAGTTAGTGATGTACAAATATACACCTACACAAAGAAAAAAATCCATCCATGTTTTCTTCTTTTTTTAACCAAGAAATAAGCCCCCACAAGAATCATTACTACCTGATAATTTACAATGTACTTCATAATATCTTCGGGTATAAACTTAAATAAACTTAAAACTACAATTACTAATCCCCAAAAATATTTTTTTGAATTCATAACTTTTTCCTCCTTAATATTTAAAAATTTTTTTATTTTTTACATTCAGATATTTCTATATTTATAAAGTAAACCTAATAAATCTAGTTTTAAATATTCTCTATTACATTATACTCTGAAATTTTTAAAATTACAAGTTTTAACAATTTTTAATCATATATTTATAAATTATTATTTTGAAATTTCAACCATAATCGAACCATAAGTCAGTCCTCCACCAAATCCAGTAGCAACAAACTTATCTCCTTTTTTTAAGTTTTCCTTCCTTTATCGCCTCATCAAGAGCTATCGGAATTGATCCCGCCGAAGTATTTTCCATATTTATTCAAATTTACAAAAAAACTTATCTAGCGGCTGCTTAAATCGTTTTTGCAATCGACTCAATAATTCTAATATTTGCTTGATGCGGAATAAATAAATCAACATCATCTGCAGTAATTCCAGCTTGTTTCCAGTACATTTTCAACTGTTTCTGGAAATACTCTTACTGCAAATTTAAATATCTCTCTTCCATTCATTTTTCAAGTAAATATCCTTGCTTTCAATTTTTTTCCTTTGATACAGGCTCTTTAGTTCCACCAGCAGGCACTAAAAGTTCACTTGCTCCAGAACCGTCAGCCACAAGATGGCTTGCCAAATATCCTCCATTTTCCACTTCTCCAAGCACAACAGCTCCTGCACCATCTCCAAACAGGATGCAAGTTCCCTGTCTGTCCAGTCAACTACTCTTGACATTGTTTCTGCCCCAATAACAAGCACTTTTTTATAAAGTCCAGCCGCAATAAAGCTATGTCCAGCTGAATAGGCATAAACAAATCCTGTACAAGCTGCACCTAAATCAAATGCCGCCGCATTTATTCCCAATTTATCCTGAACTAATGCCGCAGTTGATGGTGTCCCATAATCTGGAGTCATTGTTGCAACAATAACTAAGTCAATCTCATTTTTATCTATTCCCGCATCTTCAATTGCCTTTTCAGCAGCTCTAAATGCCAGATCAGATGTAGCTTCATTTTCATCTGCAATTCTTCTTTCCTTGATACCAGTTCTAACTGTTATCCATTCATCATTTGTATCCACAATCCTTGCCAAATCATCATTTGTCATTATCTTTTCAGGCACATAAGATCCTGTTCCTAAAATCCCAACTTTCATATCTCACCTCAGATTTATTTTTTTATTTTTCCCATTTATATTTTTTTCAAATTTAAAATTATTCTACTAAAGTCTATCACAAAAAAACTTAAAAATACAACTGCAAAATGACAAAAATTATCAAATTAAAAAAATCAGCAAGACATAAATCCTGCTTTGAAAAAAACTATTCAGCTTCCGTAGCTTCATTAGCTATTACTTGTCTACCTCTGTAAACTCCTGTTTCTAAGTTTAATCTGTGTGGTCTTCTTATTGATCCATCAGCTTCTACAATGATGTTTGGAGCTTTGATTGAATCATGTGATCTTCTCATATTTCTTTTTTTGCTTTAGAAGTTCTTTTTCTTAGGTACTGCCATTATTTATCGACTCCTTTCAAATTTTATATTATTAATACTTCAATCTAACATTGTAAAAAGAATTATAAAACTTATAATTTTTTTACATTATACAAACTATTATAATAAATCTAAAGCTATTTGTCAAGGCTTTTAATCTATTTTTTTCCATTTATTCACAAGATTTTTTTATTATTTTTTTCTAACTTTTATTGAATTTCTATTATTTTACTTTTTTCAAAAATTTATTTTTGATTTTTCTTTAGATATTGCATTAACTTTCTCTTGCTTATTTTTTTCAATAATAATTTCATATTTTTTTCTCAGTATTAAACTCAAGATTTTTTTATTTTTTTCAGAAATTTCATCTGTCATTGTTTCATTTCCCAATAACTAAAACAACAAAGTTTTCATTATTATTTGTATCTATCAGTTTCCCAATTTTAACTCCACTAATGCTATTTGAAAAAAATTTTTTTATACAAAACGTTTTCAACAGTTTTTAAATCACTTTCCAAAAATTGCCTGATCTTCATTTTTACTTGGTAATGCAACGCTTTCTGTATTTTCTTTTGTTTTTCTTCATTTAAATATTTTGATAAGTCCTGTGCTGTCAAATATTTTTCATTTGATAACTGCTGTATTTTTTTAATTTGTAGTTTTTTTCAATTTATATTTTTTCCAGTTTTTTTCTAATTTTTCAATATCCTGTTTTTTTAAAAGCCTCTCCTACAATTTTTAAAGTAACAGTTTTATCTTTTTTTATTAACAGAATTATCAAAAAAACATAATGATTATTTAATTCCTTTGAAATAAATTTTTTTAATGAATTTTTCAGTTGCTGTATCCTGAACCAAAGTTGCCGCTGTATATATACTTGGAACAATTACAATTAAACTTCCTATATAAAATATTATTTGCTTTTTTTATTGAAATTTTATGTCCTGCTTCAAAAAAATATTTCCAGAATATATTATCAAACCAACTAATGTTGCCATCATTATAAAAATACATTTATTATAAATAAATATCCTGCTCCAAGAAAAAAATTTTGAGATTTCCCATGAGCAATTCCAAATCCTACTACACATAAAGGCGGCATTAATGCAGTTGCAATTGCTACTCCAGGAACAACATTTCCGCCATCTTCCTCCGTTTTTCCAATTACTCCTGCAATTCCACCAAAAATTGCAATTAATACATCCCATAAAGTTGGAGAAGTTCGAGCTAATATTTGCGGGTTGCTTCATTTATAGAGCTTACTAAAAAAATAAAAAAAGTGGAACTTATCACACTTATTAATATAAAAATTCCCAGCCTAAAAAGCGACATATAGACTCTTTTTAAATTTCCATTTGACAGTCCCCAATCCTATTGATTGAATTGGCGACATTAATGGTGAAATCAGCATAGCTCAATAATTACAGCAACAGAATTTGTATTTAAACCTATCGAAGCAATAATCATTGCACAAATAAGAATAAACATCGTTTCCTTTGTAAAATCAGAATCTTCAATAATATTTCGTTTTAAAATTTTTATATTTCTCATGTTTTTATTTTTTTCTATCATTTTACTATATCTCCTTTATATTTTTTTATATTATAGTCATTTGTAAAAGTCTAAAAATACGATAAGTACAGTTTTTTTATTCCAACAAACTTAATCATCTTCATACATAGGTTCAATATGAATCAAAAAGCCTTTTTATATTTTTTTATATTTATGTTTAACTTTTTTGGAAATTTTATTTGTAATATCATGCGCTTCTTCAATTGTTTTATTTTTTTATCCATCCTCACATCAGCAAATATATAAATATCTTTTCCAAGTAGTCATTCTAAAGTCATGTGCATTTTCAATTTCTTTAAACTGCAATATTTCAGAACGTATTTTTTTCGATTAATTCATCATCTTGCGAATCCAGCAATATTAATGAATTTTTCCTTTATTAGCTCATAACCGCTTTTTTTATAATATAGATTGACACGATAAATCCTACAATTGTGTCAAATACAGGATGAATCCTTGATAAAAACAGTCCGGCTAAAACAGAAACAGAAATTACAATATCTGAATTATAATCTGTAAGCAACGAATTTATTAATGAATTATTATATTTTTTTACCCTTTTTTTCATAAAAGACAATTGAAATATTTTTATTAATATCGCTAAAATTGTTACAATTATTGGAATAACTGTAATCTTCAAATTACTTTCACTGCTAAGAGATGTCAATTTTGAAAAAAAATTATCCTTTATCAGCTCAAAAAGCTGTTATCATTATAAATGTCCCAATTATCACACTAAAAACTGACTCTATCTTTCCATGCCCAAAAGGATGCTCTTTATCTTCAGGATTGCTTCCAACTTTTTAATCCTACAATGACTAAAATATTTGTAATCAAATCTGAAAAGTGAATTTAACCCGTCTGAAAGCAGCGACATGCTGAAAAATCTTTCCAGCTGCAATTTTTTTAAAAAAAGCTAAAATAATATTTACACAAATTGCAAATTTTTGAAATAAAAAAAGCATATTTTCTTCCTGCTTTTTTTCCTTCTCTTAAATTATTCAAGATATATCCGTCTTGTGTTCTTATAAACCGCTGTTTTTCAAGAAAATTATTCATTTTTTTATGATTAGTTACGATTAGTGAATCAAAATTTCTGTTGTAAGCCAATTAATCATATGTTTCAAAAACGTCCCATATCCATTATTTCTCAATTTCGGTAAAATAAATATTTTTTTCAGTTCCGCAATATTACCTAAACTAAGAACTGCATAACCGTATAAATCTTCATTATTGCATAAAAATATATCTTCCTTTTTCTTATTAAAAAGAAAATTTTTGGATCTGCCTCCAATATGTCTATTAAAATTTTACCAATATTCCCTTTTTTTATCCCACTCGACTACTTTCATTGAAACCTCCGTTTGTAGTTAAAAAAAATAAAAAAGTCATACGTCAAACTCTCGAAAAAGGTTCTACCATCCGTTTCTTAAGTCAAAAAGCTCAAAAACAACTACCCCATAAACCTAAAGAAATTAACTTAGTGCTGCTTCGTTCCCGACCTGACACGTTTCGCTAACTCTCTACAATATGGGACTATTTTCTCAACACTCTTGAAATAAGACGTTGACACTAAAACTTCCCTCAAATTTGACATCACCTCTACTAAAGCGGGTTGTAGATACAGGGCACCACTAACTCCCCAGCTAGTATGACTTAACTAGTATATCACTTTTTCTCAAATTGTCAACATTATAAGAAATTATTTTTATTTTATTAAACAAATTATTTTCTCAAAACTCAAAAAGTTCCATCAATTCCTTCTCATCCATCTCAAAAATCTCTTTTTGAATCCTTATTATTTCCGCTATCTTTTCCCTAAGATATTTTTCACTCAAAAGCCCGCTTATTCTCCTGAATTTTTTTATTATTTTTTTCCTCAATTGTTCCTTCAGTTATAAAAGCTTAATAACTTGAACACTCTTTTTTCTGACCAATTCTGTGGGCTCTATCAGCTTGCCTGATTTTTCCACAGCAAAATTCCACCATGGATCATAGTGAATTACGACATCTGCTCCAATTAAATTTAGTCCCGTTCCTCCAGCTTTTAGCGAAATTAAGACAACTTGCCCTTCGCCTGAATTGAATTTTTTTAGAAATTTCCATTCGTTCTTTGGACTTTACGCTTCCATCAATGTAAAAAAATATTCTACGTTTTCCTTTTTCAATTCCTCCTTTATTTCCTCAATGTTCCTAAAAATTGTGAAAAAAATAATCATTCTATGACCATTTTCTAAAATATCTGGTATCATTTTCCCTCAATAATTCAATTTTAGCAACTTCACCAGTATAATTCTCATCAAATAATTGTGGAGAATTGCAAATTTGCCATAATTTTTGTCAAAATTGCCAGAACTTTTAGATTGTTATTTTTCCTCCTTGTTAAATCCCCTAAAGCTCCTTTTTCGCCCTTTTTAACATAAGCCATATATAGCTTTTTCTGCTCTTTGCTCAATTCTACAATCATATTATTTTTCAACTTTTTCAGGTAATTCTGTCAGCACTTCATTTTTTGTTCTTCGCAGAATAAATGGAGAAACGATATTTTTCAAATTAAATATTTTTGAATCTGGATTATTTAAGGAATTTTTATATTTTTTTCTAAATTTTGTTATATTATCAAGATAACCAGGCAAAATAAAGTCAAAAATCGACCAAAGTTCCATAATGCTGTTTTTCAATTGGAGTACCTGTCAAAAGCAAAGTTTACAGTGCTTTTTAACTTACTTGTCGCTTTTTTTACAAGAAGATACATTTTTTTATATTTTGTGCTTCATCCAATATCGCCACATCAAATTTCTTATCGTTATAATTTTTCACATCATTTCTAAAAAGTTTGATAAGTCGTTATCAAAAATTCCTCTTTCAGTTTTTTTCAATCAATTCTTTCCTTGTTTCAGCATTTCCTTCTACAAGAATCGAGCTTTATATCCGAAAATTTATAAAACTCCTCCTTCCAGTTATGTAAAAAGCGAAGTCGGAACAATAATTATTCCAAGCAAATCCTCATTTTCCAGCTGAATTTCCGAAATAAGCGAAATCGCATGCAAAAGTTTTTCCCAAGTCCCATATCATCCGCCAAAAATTCCGCCAAAATCAATATCATACATATTTTTTTAAGCCAATTAAACCCAATTTGCTGATATGGAAATAATTTTACCTTTATGTTTGATGGCTCTTTATTTTTCACGTTTTTTTATTTTCTGAAAAAGCTGCTTAAATTCCTCAATTTCATTCAATTCCTCATTAATACTGCTAGAAACCTGTGCCAGCTGCAATGCCTTTATTTTTAGAAATTTTTATTTTTCACCGATTCTCAAATCGTTCATTGCATCAACGATTCCAACCATTTCTTCAGTGCTCCTATTGGCAATTTTTACAAGTTCACCGCTTGACAATGTCACAAATTTCTCTTCATTTCTTACCGATTCCAGAACTGTTTCAACATCCTTCTCATCAATTCCCTCAATATTGAAATTTACACTAAAAAGTTCATTTTTCAACAGATCTTATATTAATATCCACACCAATTTTACGAACTTTTTGTTTTTATCACTCACATTAATATTTCACCTTTTTCTGAATATTTTTTTCATCAATAATATCAGCCATTGCTAAAAAAATTCATTTCTATCAATCACTAGTACAATGTCATCTGACTTTAACTGCTTTGCCCTAAATCCAACATACATTCTATACTCTAACTCAATAATCTGAGCATCTGCATATTTTTTTGAAAATCTTCAGAAATTTCCCTTTGAAGTTTTTATTTTTTTAGGAATAAAATAGCCATCATCTGTCCTAATACTTTCCTCAAGGCAGGAAATCGTTACTTGAAGTTTATTTTTTTCCCATTGCCTTCCTCTACAAAAATATTTACCGTTCCATAATTTTTCCGTAACCTTAGCAATTGGAATTTCATATTTTGATAGCACTTCCTTTATTTCATCAAACAGCTTTCCTGATATTTCATTCAGATATTCTGTCCCTTTTCTAGTTCCATCTGTAAGAGTATTCATTATTTCCCACTCTGCATCACTCATTTTTATGAAATTTTTTTCAATATTTGACACACCATTTTTTAAAGTAAAATAACGACTTGTTGGTGATAAAACTGTAAAAATTTCTTATAATTATTTTTATTTCCATTCTCATCTTTTTGAAATGCAAAATATTGGCTCGTATTCTCCAGTCACATAAATTGTCTTGCTGCCAGATCTTATTGTCTTTTTATTTTTCTATGGCTGAAAATATCTGTTCTGCCAACATTGGATTCATTATTTCACCTTGTGGCTTTCCATAATAATAATAATTATTATTATTAAAATTCATTCAAATTCATTTTTTTCTTAAAATAGTTGCCAAGGTTTTTATCACTTTTTTTATCTATTTCATTAAAATAATGCAAATCTGGATTATAAATATTTTTTTGAGTAATTTCATAAAACTGCTCATTTTCTACTGAATAAACAAAAGATTCTAAATCCTTTATATAATTTAAACTTTTTCTCCCGCCTTTACTCTCAACGTTGATACTGTAGATGATAATTGCTCTATTTCAAGTGCCAGCTTATACTCGTTTTTTTCTGAATATGAAATCTTAGTTTTTATCAATTCTTTTTAATTTTTCCAGTTTTTCCCTAAACTCTTTAATTTCTTTTCCTTCAATCTTCTCATAAGTATTTTTCTTCTTTTTCCTAAAAATTTTTCATCTTCTCTAAAATTTCATCATACACTTCATCTTCTGCAATTTTTATACGATTACTGCTACTTTTACCTTCTTTTTTCTCTTTTTAAATTCCTATTTTTCCTTAAAATAAATATTCCCAGCCTTAACTTCAGCATCCGCAGCCATCCCAGTCGCAATAATATGTTTGCAAAGGCTTTTTGTCTCTTTAAAGTTAGGACAGTCACAACTATATATAATTCTGTTATCTGGCTTTCCATCTTCATAAAAAAATAAGTTATATTAACATTATAGGCATTTCTATAATTTCCATCAACTTGTGATTCCACCACTATTTTATCATCTTTTTTTCATAAACAACATTAATTTTACTTTTTGCTTATTAAAATACTCAACTCCCCTATTCACAATAGACAAAAGCAGTTAATTTTCTCAATCTGTCAAATATTCCTTCCAACTTTTTACTTTCCTTTCAAAAATATTCTCAATTCACACTAAATATTATCTTACCAAAAAATTTTCGTTTTTCAACAAAAACAGCAAAACTGAAACTTTGCCGTAATGTGAACTACTCCCGCTTTTAGAAGCGGGAGCTCTTAGGAAGTATCTGCTTTTTGCTAGCCAAATATATTTACCAAGCTCTTCGGGTAGTTCCTACCCTGTCTTTTTATTTTTCTAATATTTCAACATCAATTTCCCAATGTTTTTTTATATTCAGTGCTGCATTATAATCTCTATCAATCTCAATCCCACAGCACTCACATTTATAGCTTCTTTCTGATAACTTCAGTTCCTCTTTAACATTTCCACATTTACTGCAAGTTTTTCGACGACGGAAACCACTTATCTATTTTTAAAAATTGTTTTCCTAAAAAAACATCAATTTGTACTCAAGCATCCTCAAAAACATTCCCCATCCATTATCTCCTACACTTTTCCCAAAATTTAATGCCTGAGCTCATCCCTTTCATATTCAAATCCTCAACAACCACAGCATCATATATCTTCAGACAATTTTTTGATAATTTATGCAAAAATCTCTTCGACAATTTTTAATATACTCATGCAATTTTGATATTTTTCATTTTTTTGTCTTATACCAATTTTTAGAAAATTTTCACTTTTCTTGACAATGATTTTTGTAATTTTTTTCAATTTCTTTCTCCAACATCCTAAAATATCTTGGATAATCAGCCCTTTGGTTTTCAGAACTGACAAATAACTCAGACATTGAAAAATCAAGTCCAATTACTTTATCATTACTTGGGTTTTTGAATTTCTTTTTCAAATTCTGTCAAGATAGAAACATAATAATTTCCATTACTATTTATTAGTGTTACCGACTTTTATTCTATAATTCTTTGGTATTTCTCTATGATATTTTCAATTTTATTCTTTTTCAATTTTGGCAAAACCAAATACTTATTTTCCTCAATTCGTATCGAATTGTTCACACAATTTGTCGTGTAACTTTTAACATTATTCTTTTTAGATTTGAACTTTGGAAACTTCGCTCTTTCTGAAAAAAATTCGTAAATGATCGTCTTACATTCAATTGTGCATTTGAAAGTGCTAGACTATCTACTTCTTTTCAAAAATTGATTTTCACTCTTCAAACTGGCAGGTGTAATTATTTTATTTTTCCCAGTTTCCTCATAAAATTTATTTGCAGCATACAAAATCGTATTGTAAACAAAACGAACACATCCAAAAGTCTTGTTTATCAACAACTCCTGCTCCTTATTTGGATAAATTCTGTATTTGAATGCTAAATTATATTTCATACAATTACACCTCCTTTTGATTTTTGAATATTATTTTTTAATGATTTCTCTTCAATATTTTATACAAAAATTTTTATCATGGATGTATCCTTTTTTTCAATTACAAAAAGCAATTCATCTCCCACTTATAGAAAGCCTACGACTTCTTGCTATCTTTTTGTTAAAATATTTATTAAGTTTGAACAAATAGTTTTTCCATCTTTTATAAACATATTTTTTTACTTTAACTTTTTTTGTCATCATCATAAGTATAAACTTCATTAGTTTCCAAATAATTTGAAATAAGCGCTTTTCAATGATTTTGCCATAACCGAATCATCTATTTTATTACCCTTTTCATCAGTAACTTTAGTAACATCCAAATCCACTAAATATACCTTATTTGTTTTTGGATCAAATTTCACTTGACTATTCAAAAATACTTTCCCCTTCGCTTTTCCCGCCAAAAGTGAAACATCATAATCAGCTGTAAAGTAAAGTCTATCTCCCGCAAAACTCATCACAGGACTTTTAAGTCCAACTTTCCCCAGCAGAAAATTCTTTTCAATCGGAAATTTCTTGTTCAATTCCTTTGTAATCATAGAATCTGGCACTCTTAATGTCTTATTTGCCAAAAGATCGCAAGAAATTATTCCGAATACCGTTATAATCATAACTAATGCCATTTTAAAAAATAAATTTCTTTTTTTCATAACCAATTCCATTCTCCTTTTCTTTTTATAATCTAGTCTTAAAAATAGTATTTTTTTAAACTTTTATGACTAAAACTATTCTAGTTAATCATACAAAATATTATTTATTATTTCATATTTTTTTCAAATTAGTTTTATCTTTTAACTCCAAAATTTTATTTTTATTCACTGACTATTTGATAAAAATTTACTCTTATCACTTGCTACAAAAATTCCATCAAGAATCTTTTTCAAATACTTCTTTCAAAAATTTCCCAGTCCAAGATCCCTTCATTCTCTGCAATTTCTTCAGGAGTCCCTTCTGCAATAATCTGTCCACCTTTGTAACCACCTTCAGGGTCCTATATCAATAATGTGATCCGCAACTTTGATTACATCCAAATTATGCTCAATTACTAAAGACTGTATTCCCTTTATCAACCAATCTGTTTAACACTTCTAATAATTTTCTGATGTCTTCAAAAGTGAAGTCCTGTCGTAGGTTCGTCCAAAATGTAAATGGTTTTTCCTCTTGACATTTTTTGATAATTCAGTTACAAGTTTTATCCGTTGAGCTTCTCCACCTGAAAAGAGTTGTCGCAGGTTGTCCCTAATTGAATGTAATTCATTCCTACATCCATCAATGTTTGCAATTTTTCTCAAGTGATGGAATATTTTTTGAAAAATTCGTATGCTTCTTCAACTGTCATTTCTAGCACATCTGCGATACTTTTTCCTTTGTACTGAACTTCTAATGTTTCTCGATTGTATCGTTTTCCTTTACAAACTTCACATTCCACATAAACATCTGGCAAGAAATTCATTTCAATTTTATTAATTCCAGCACCGCTACACGCTTCACATCGTCCACCTTTTTACATTAAATGAAAATCTTCCTTTCGAATATCCACGCACTTTCGCATCGTTTGTCTGTGAAAATAAATCACGAATATCATCAAAAAATTTTCGTATATGTCTGCAGTATTCGATCTCGGCGTTCTTCCAATTGGCGATTGGTCAATATCAATCACTTTTTCCAAGTTTTCAAGCCCATCGATTCCACCATTTTCAAGCGGATATAATTTCCCTTTATTTAGCCTGTTGTGAAGCTCTGGAAACAATGTCTGATTAATCAATGTCGACTTTCCACTTCCTGAAACCCCTGTTACAACCGTCAAAACTTCAAGTGGAATATGTGCCGTCACATTTTTCAAATTATTTCCTTTTGCATTTTTTCAAAACAATTTCTTTTAGTCGCTTTCTCTTCTTTTTTTCAGGCACTTCAATTTTTAATTTTTCCGTTCAAATATTGTGCTGTCAATGATTTTTGTTTCTCATAACTTGTTTTTGGCGTTCCTTGTGCTACAACCCTTTCCTCCGTTAATTCCAGCACCTGGACCTATGTCAATCAAATAATCCGCCTCTCTCATCGTATCCTCATCATGCTCTACAACAATTAGACTATTCCCAATGTCACGCAAATCCTTCAAAGTCGCAAGCAACTTGTCATTATCCCTTTGATGAAGTCCAATACTCGGCTCATCAAGCACTACAATCACGCCAGTAAGCCTACTTCCAATTTGAGTTGCAAGTCTAATTCTTTGAGATTCCTCCACCAGACAGCGTTTTTCGTCATTCTAGCAAGACTCAAGTAATCAAGCCCAACATTTATCATAAATTTTAGCCGTTCTTTTATTTCCTTCAAAATTTCAGCTGCAATCTGCATTTGTTTTTCCGTAAGCTGAATTTTTTCATAAAAATCAAGTGCATCAACAACACTCACTTCAGTCAAGTCAATAATACTCTTATCATTAACCGTTATCGCCAACACAACATCTTTAAGCCGTTTTCCGTGACAAGTTTTACAAGTTCTCTCTGTCATATATTTTGCTTCCATCTCTTCTTTTGCCGACTCAGAAGCAGTTTTCCTGTATCTTCGTTCAATTCCATGCACAATCCCTCAAATCCTCGTTTTCCGTTATAGCTAAAACTGTCTCCGCTCCAAGAAAAGTTAAATTGCTTATCACTTCCATAAAAAATCACATCTTTTTCTTTTCGAGTCAATTTAGAAACCTTTTTATCCAAGTCGATTTTATGTGCCTTTGCCATCGCTATGAATAAATCCCAGTTCCAGCCCTTTTTAGTCGTCGCTCCTGGAAAAATTATCCCGCCTTCATTAATTGACAAATTCTCATCAACAATTAATTTATTCTCGTCAACTTCCAATCTCGAACCAAGCCCATTACAAACTTCACAAGCTCCATATGGTGCATTAAACGAAAAAAGTCTTGGCACAACATCTGGAAATACAACATCTGGATGGTCTGGACAAGAAAAATTTTCACTAAATTTGTTATCTTCCCCATTAATATTCACAATTATTTTCCCATCAGAAAGCTCACTCGCAGTTTCAATCGCCTCTGTCAATCGACTCAAAAATTCCTTATTATCCGCCTTAAACACAACTCTATCAACAACAACTTCAATATGATGTCTTTTATTCTTATCCAAAACAATTTCATCACTCAAGTCAAAGAATATCACCATTCACTCGAACTCTTTGAAAACCTCTTTTTCTGCAAATTCAAAAACAAATTTTTATGAGTTCCCTTTTATCAATCACAACTGGTGACAAAATTATCATTTTTATCCTTTTTCTTTTCTAGAACTCATCAAATTATCGACAATTTCCTGAATCGACTGTTTTTCCACTTTTCTATGACAAATCGGACAATGTGCCTCTCCAATATGTGCCCACAAAAGCCGCATATAGTCATAAATTTCAGTAGTTGTACCAACAGTCGAACGAGGATTTTTCGACACACTTTTCTGTTCAATCGAAATCGCAGGAGAAAGCCCTTCAATACTATCTAATTCAGGTTTCTTCATCTGCCCAATAAACATTCTCGCATAAGCCGACAAGCTCTCAACATACCTTCTCTGCCCTTCTGAATAAATCGTATCAAACGCAAGTGAAGACTTCCCACTCCCAGAAACCCCAGTAATTACAACCAGCTCATTCTTTGGAATCTCAATATCAATATTTTGTAAATTATGCTCTCTAGCTCCAGTAATCTTTATTTTGTTGTCTTTCATTTTCTTCAATGTTCCTCCTAATTTTTCTCCCTCAATTAACTTAAATCCTCTAAATCAGCTTTTTAAATTTCTTTCAATCAATCCATATCCAAACCTTTTTGTTGCAAAGGATGTCCTAAATATCTATTTCTTCATCATCTAATATTACCATTTTTCATACTCCAGTCTATAAAAATTTTTACACATTCTGTTCCATAAATTATTTGACAATCTATGAAACAGATTTTTTTCAATTATTATTTTTAATCTAAATATTTTTATATTCATTTGTTAATTCCAGTATTCTTTGCTTTATTAAATTAACTTCTGAGTTCACTTTGAAATCGTTCGGCTGTACATAAATTATACAAATTAATATTTTTGGTTAAATCTTTTCATTTCTTCAACTAATTTTTTCCACATTTTCTTGAGATTAATTAATTTCTGCTTTTAATTTATATAACGCTTTCTATTTTTATCAAATTTCTGAATTAGTTTATTATATATTTCATCCATTTTTTTCTTTTGTTCATTTTTCTAGTATTTTTAAATGTTCGTTATCATTTTCCCCACAAGCACTAAAAATTTAGCTGTAATTATTTCCAAATCTTTTGAAAACGAAACTAAAGAAAAATACCATAAATATAAAAATTATTTTTCTCATAATTCTCCCTATCGAATTTTATTTTTTCATATGGCAATCCTGATGCTTTCGGTGCTTTCGATTTTCCCTACAAATCCAACTAATGCCAACAATGTCAAAATATACGGTATCATTGTCAAAAATTGCTGAGATATTGGGAGTCCCTATTGTTTTTGAAACGTCGGCGAAATGCTTGTCCGAAAGCAAATAATAAACTTGCTAAGATTGCTCCTAGCGGATTCCCATTTTCCAAAGATCATTGCAGCCATTGCGATATATCCACGTCCTGCTGACATATTGTTTGAAAAAGGCTGGGAGCAGGACTGCTGTAAGGTAAGCTCTCCTAGTCCTCCCAATGCTCCCTGATATAAGTACGCTTATATATCTTGTTTTGTAAACGCTTATTCCTACCGTGTCGGCTGCTAGCGGATGTTCTCCAACTGAACGGATTCTTAAACCTAAAACTGTTTTGTATAAGAAGAAATACATTGCGATTGCGATTCCGTAGATTACGATTATCATTAATGGACGGTTTTGCCAATGATTTTTGCTAATGGAGTATTTCCAGCTGTTTTGTAAATCGCTTTTTATTAGGTATGATGTTGTTGCTGCTGCGAATAGATTAATTGCAACTCCACTTATAATTTTGATTTCCTTTCAGGTTAATACTGATTACTGCGTGAATTAGTGAAATTAAGATTCCTACTATTACTCCAAAAATTATCCCCAAATATGGATTTCCTGTGGCGATATTGACAACTGCCGTTGCAAATGCTGAACTTAGCATAATTCCTTCTAGTCCAATATTAATGACTCCACTTTTTTCAGAAATACACGCTCCTACGGCTGTTATAAGAATTGGAGGTGCTATTACTATTGTTTGCTGTATTAAATCGAATATTTGCTTTTATAATCATTTTTAATTTTTCCTTTTCTGACTTAATATTTTTATTTGATAACCAATTTACGCTGCTTTCTTTTTATTAAGCATAAATTTAAATAAATTTTCTGATGCTACAAAAATGATGATTAATGCTTGTATAATAAATACAATTTCCTTATCAATCTGATATCTTTGCTGCAACATTTGTCCTCCAACTTCAAGTGCCGCATAAAATATTGCCGCAACTAATATTCCAAATGGATTATTTTTCCAGAAAGTGCTACCGCAAGTCCTGTAAATCCGTAATCTCCCATTATAAGTTCAGTGTATGAATATTCTGAAGCTCCTCCTAAAACACGTTCAGCTCCACCAAGTCCAGCACTAAAGCTCCAGCGATTCCCTATTGCTAAAAACATGATATATTTTGGATTAATTCCCGCATTTTCAGCAACTGTGTCACTTTGTCCAACTGCTTTTATTTCATATCCTTTTTTGAAATATTTGAAAAAGAAAAATATCCCTATTGTCAAAAGAATTGCGATTATAAAACCAAAATTTAAGTTTTGTCTTGTAATATTTTGCAAAAAGTAACGGTAATCTTGCCCTTCAAAAACACGTGGAGATGTGTGTTTTGTGAGCTGGATCCTTTAAAAGGCTGTTTAACAGGAAATTTTGTAATTCTAGCATAATATAGTTTAACATAATTGTACTAATTACTTCACTTACTCCAAATTTTGCCCGTAAAAATCCTGCTATTCCAGCCCACAAAAATCCAGCAATTACAGCCACAATTATTACAACAAGCACATTTCCGAAAAACATAATTTTTAAATGTAATTGCCCAAAAAGTTGCCGCTAATCCTCCAGCAATCATCTGTCCTTGCATTCCTATATTAAATAATCCCGCTTTAAAGGCTACCATTGTTGCAAGTGCAGAAAATATTAACGGAGTTGCGATAAATAATGTATTTGCAAGTCCACTAAATAATGGAGATCTTGGATAAGGCTGATAAAAAGCCGCCCGCATCATATCAATGTAGGCTGTAAACGGATTTACACCCTTTGTCATCATTATTACTCCACCAATAATTAATGCGATTAATACTGCAATTATAGATGGTGAAAAATCCTTTTATCTTATTTTTTTAATCATCTATTTTCCCTCCCTGCCATTAATATTCCTAATTTTTCTGTTGTTGCATCTTTTCTATCCAAAATTCCTACAATTTCTCCTGAATACATCACTGCAATTCTATCACTTAATGCCATTATTTCCGATAACTCAGCCGAAACAAGCATTATAGCCTTTTTCTCAGTTTTTTCATTTAAAATTGTATTATGAATCATCTCAATCGCACCAATATCGACTCCCCTTGTAGGCTGTGCCGCAATAATAAATTTATTTTCACGTTCCAGCTCCCTTGCTACTACGACTTTCTGCTGATTTCCACCAGACAGCCCTCCAAACTTGATTTTTCCCTATCTGTTGGCCTAATATCGTATTTTTCTATATATTCATTAGTTTTTCTCAATTTCGCTATAATCTAGCAATACTCTTTAGAATACTGATCCTGAAGTCCCAAGGCCATATTTTCTTCCATTGTAAAATCATCAATAGTCTGCCCTTTGTGTCTGTCTTCAGGTATGTGGGAAAGCTCCCTTTTCCTTAATAAGTTTTGGCGTCTTGTTTTCCAGCTCATCATTATCTATGAAAATATGTTTCCGCTGTCAACTTTTGCAAGCTCCTGCCAAAGCCTCAATAAGTTCAGTCTGTCCATTTCCTGCACTCCAGCTATTCCCAGCACTTCACCTTCACGGATTTCAAACGAAACACCCTTAACTTTCTCAATGCCTCCTCTTTTTCACAGTCAAATTCTCAACTTTCACAACCACATTTCCCCAATTTCACATCGAGGTTTCTAACTTCAAACAGCACAACACGCCCAACCATAAGATTGGCAATCTTTTTCCTTCGTAGCTTCCTTAGTTTTCAATTCTCCAACATCGCTTCCACGTCGAATAACCGTAATATTATCAGATAAATCAAGCACTTCCTGCAATTTATGTGAAATAAAAATAATTGTTTTCCTTCCTTTTATAAGATTTCTCATAATTTCATAAAGCTCCTTCACTTCCTGCGGAGTCAGCACTGCACCTCGGCTCATCAAATACCAGAAGTTCCGCACCCTTAAATAATATTTTCAAAATCTCAATTCTCTGATGAATCCCTAACTGACAAATCCGACACCTTTGCATCTGGATCAATGTTTTAAGCCCATATTTTTCAGAAACTTCCCTAACCTGCTTTCTAGCAGTATTCAAGTCAAAAATACTCCACCTTTTTAGGTTCGAATCCCAGAAACCATATTTTTCGGCAACTGTCAAGGTATCAATTAGCATAAAATGCTGATAAACCATTCCACTCCTAAATTTGCTGCAGTTGTAGGACTGTCAATGTCAATTTTTCTCCCCTTGTAAAAATCTCACCAGAAGTCGGAGAATATAGCCTGTTCAAAATCTTCATAAGCGTGGATTTCCCAGCTCCATTTTTCCCCAACAATCGCATGAATCTCCCCTTTTTAACCTTCAGCGTAATATCATCATTTGCAACAATCTTCCTGCCTAAAAATTCCTTCCGTATATTTTTTCATCTCCAAAATATATTCGCTCATCTTTCCTCCTGCTTCTTAAATTAATTTTTATTTAAATTTCAAATCATTCATTTAAAAATTTTTATTTATATTTTTAGTTATTATTTTCGTGAATAATTTGAGATTTTACATTGAACAAATTTACTATTTACTATCAAAACTGAACCTCCCACAACTAAAAAGTCTCTTTAGATGAATGATTTAGGATTCTATTTTATATCAAAAATAAAATTTTAAAAAGTCTGATACATAATAATTTGAACTTGTTTTTAATAAATCAAGAACAGTCTATCGGCTTTTCTAACTACATTTATCTTATAATCATTATAGTAGTATTTTGGTTTTTTCCTCCCTACAAACACTCACTGTATTATTTTCATTATAAGTATACCCATGATATTCGCTATTTTCAAGTAATAATGGCGTTCTTTTTAATTTTAACTGATTTTTTTGCAAGTTTTTTTCGATAATTTCACTTGGAAAAATCTGTTAAATAAACATTTCTCTGGAGTTCTGGCAATATTGCCTGATCTTCTAATTTGTCAGAAATTAAAATGTCCTTATCAAATTTGTATACTGAATCATCTTTAAATTTATTTAATCCTGAGTTTTCATAGGTTTCCTTTATAAAAATTCAACGTTTGATTTCTCAAAGTTTTCTACAACTTCTTTACGGTTATTTTTAGTTCTTCAATTAAAAATTCCTTATCCAATTCTGAATAAACATTTGATGGATTAAAGTCAGTTTTATTCAAAAGTTCATAGAGAACATAAATTTGTCTATTCAAATATTCCTGATCTGTTCCTACATATTCGGTTAAATTAACTCCATTAGACATTGCAATTATTTGCTGTCTATAATATTCATCCAGGGAAGATGCTGGCAATTCCAGTATTTTTTCCTCTTCTGATAACTGATCAACTTTTATATCCTGCATTTCCTGATAAAATCTTTCTTCCAAAAGCAATGAATACTTTTTCCCCTTTTTTATATCCTTCAAAAAAGCATTAAATTCGTTATAAAATCTATTTTTCCAAATAGATCTGTCGGATACGTAATTTCAAATAATTTAATTTCGTAACGTCCTGGAATAACCTTTCGCATTTTTTCCTTCCCATCGATCATTACTTTTTACCTGATTAAATCGTGGCTTTTTCCTCTTCCCTCCATTTTATCTCCTTTTTATTTTTATCAAAAAGAGCAAAACTCGTCATACTGCATCCAAGCAACATTAATATTATTAATTTTTTTCAAGTTTTTCCTCCTAATACCTTTATAAATTTTTCCTTTATAGAAATAGCAATATTTTTCCGGCACAATTTCCATCAGTTCCTCTAATGTTGCATTTCGTATATTTTTTTATCAATCCAAATTTTTTTATCAATTCTTTTTTTCCTTTTTCGGTCCAATTCCAGAAAATGTCATCCAACGCACTTTTTGACATTTCCGCTTACTTCTCAATTTTCTATGATGTGTAATTCCAAATCTATGGGCTTCATCCCTTAATCTTTGCAAAATCTTTAATGTTTCATCTGTCTTTTCAAATAAATACGGCTCACTTTCATAACTTTTAAAAATTTCCTCTTCCTTTTTGCAATTCCAATCACATCAGTATGCTCCATTTTTCCAAGTTTTTTCCATCACATCCACAGCCACTCCAAGCTGCCCTTTTTCCACCATCAATTAGAAATCAGATTGGGCATTTTTCTCGTTTTCTATTTTAGAATATCTTCGTGTCAATGCTTCCCTCATCATCAAAAAAATCATCTGGCGTATCTTTTTACAGTAATTTTTAAAAATGCCTATATTCCTTAGGCGTTGTTTCCCCATCAATAGCTACAGTCATTGCCGCAACTGCATCTTTTCCCTTGAATATTTGAAATATCAAAACAGTCAATTCTGTAAGGAAAACTTTTTAACCGTAATTCTTTTTTTAAATTATGAAGCCCTTCCTGAACCATACGCCGTTTTCTATAATATTTATCAACTTCTTCCCGTAAGTTCAAATATCCCATTTCCAAAAGCTGCAATCTTCGGCTATTAATCTTTGGAAAATGAAGTTTTATCTCCTTATGCTTTTTCAATTTTTGCCCATTCCTTTTATCAAAATGTTCACTTTGTAAAATCTCTCATCACAAATAATATGCTTTGGAATATTCCTTTTTTCATAATATGAAGTAATCAGCCGCTCAAAAAGGCTTTCTTCCTGGCTTCTTTCCATTGAAATTATTATATGATTTTTATTAATAACTTTCCCTTCCCGAATATTCAGCACACATAAAACACATTTTCTCTTTTTTCCTCAAATACAAACACATCCTCGTCAATTTCCTTGCTATACTCGATAATTTGCGTTTCCAGCATTCTCTTTAACACAGCCAATTTTTCACGCTCGTTAATCGCACGCTCAAATTCCATTTCATCACTAAACTGTTTCATCCTATTTTCCAGCATTTCGAGAACTTTATCAGAATGTCCCTTCAAGAAATTTTTGAAAATTGTTTACGTTTGTACTGTATTCATCTTCAATATCTTTGTATTTACAAGGTGCAGGGCAAGTTTTCATATAATACTTCAAGCACGGCTTTGTAATTTTATCCATATTTCGGTTGCAATCTCGAACAGGAAATATCTTTAATAAGCGACTTTCATTGCAAAAAAATATTCCCATTGGATAAGGCCCAAAAATATTCGGCATTCTCATTTAATTTTTTTCGTACTTCTCACAATTTCCACCTTTGGAAATTTTTCGCTTGTAAACTTTATATATGGATAAGTCTTTTTCATCCTTTAACAAAATATTATATTTTGGCTTATTCTTTTTATCAGGTTATTTTTCCAGAATAAGTGCCTCAACTTCCGATTTACAGATAAAAACTCAATATCCCTAATATTTTTTTCACCAATTCCAGCGTTTTTCTGATTATGCGAATTTATATTTGTAAAATAAGACTTCACCCTATTTTGCAGATTTTTTGCCTTTTCCCACATAAATAATCTTCCCTCGCTCATTTTTTCATCAGGTAAACTCCTGGATTTGTGGGAATATCCTTATATTTAACTGGCGATTTTATTTCTTTTTCTATTTTTTTCTGTCTTTATTTCTTCTCCCATTTTTGTATCTTTTTATTCTTTCCTTTAAATTATATAAATGTAAGTAAAACTAAATTTCCTTTTTATCTCCCACTTCCCTATGAAATTTTCCCAATATGATAATCCATCTTTTTTGAAAGGTCATCGTAAAGTTTATTCACAAATGTAGCTGAACGATGCTGTCCGCCTGAACATCCAATTCCTATACGTAAATGTGATTTTCCTTCCTTTTCATATTTTGGAATTAAGTACAAAAGCATATCTAAAAGCATTTTATAAAATTCCTGACTTTCTGGAAGTCCCATTACATAATCCTGCACTTCCTTATGATTTCCAGTTTTTCTTTTTAAATTCTCAATGTAATAGGGATTTGGCAAAAATCTCAAATCGAACATCAGGTGAAGATCCAGCGGAATTCCATACTTAAATCCAAAGGAAGTTAAATTGACGCTTATTTTTTTTCTTTGCCCTGAAAATTCCTTTTCCAAAACTTCCTGCAACTTTTTCACTGTCAATGTGCTTGTATCAATTACCAAATCAGCTTTTACCATAAAATCCTTTATAATTTTACGTTCCGCCTTTATATTGGCAAGCAGCGTGTCATACATATTCAACGGGTGCTTTCTTCTGGAAAGCTCATATCTACTAAGCAAAACATCTGTTCTTGCATCCAGATAAATCATAGTATGGGAAATTTCTTCCTTATCCAATATTTCCAGCTGTTTTTGTCAACTGCTCGATAAATTCCTGATTTCTGACATCTATCGCTACTGCCACTGATTTCTTTTTCACTGCTTAAAAAAATCTCATTCAAATATTGAAACAAATTAATAGGAAAATTATCAATGCAAAAATATTCCCTATCTTCAAAAATTTCATTGCTTCAGACTTTTCCTGCTCCACTCATCCCAGTTATTATAACCAGTTCTTTTTCACTTTATCCATAAAAATTCTCTTTAAAAAAATAATTTTATTTCTCTAATTTCCCTTAAAATTATTATAGCATATCTCCAGATAAATATAAATAATTTTTGATAGACAAAATTTTTTTATATTTTTTTCATCATAAGCCTGTTTCAACAATTTATTTTTTTATTTTTATAAGTTAAAAATTTATTCTGCAGGACCAAATTAAAAATTTAAATATTGACAATTTTAAAAATTTATATTAAAATAAATTGTAATGATTACAAAAATTAAATAAATTTGTATAAATAAAAATAAAATTTGAGGTATAAAAATGGATTTTTAACTTTAAATCTTGGGGGCTTTAGATGAAGGGAAACTGGCAAAAATTGATGAAAAATAAACTTTATGATGTAACTGTAGTGGGTTCTGGACCTGCAGCTGTCTCAGCAGCAATCTATGCAGCTAGAAAAGGGCTTAATGTGGCGATGATTGGTGTGAAAATCGGAGGGACAAGTTCTTGATACAAATGAAATTGAAAATATTATTGGAACTATTTCGACTACTGGAGCTAAATTTGCCCAAACTTTGGAAAAACATCTGAAGGAATACGAAGTTGCATTTAAAGAAGGACATTTGGTAAAAGAAATAAAGGAAGATGGAAAAGATAAAATTTTAGTAACTGATGATGGAAAAAGTTATAAATCGAAAACTGTTATTATAGCAACTGGAGCAAAACCAAGAAGTCTTAATATTCCAGGAGAAGCTGAATATGTTGGGAAAAGGGTTCATTACTGCTCAACTTGTGACGGGCCTTTTCTACAAAGGACTGGATGTTGCTGTAATTGGTGGTGGAAATTCAGGTGTTGAAGCGGCTCTTGACCTATCTGGAATTGCAAAATCAGTTACATTAATCGAATTTATGCCTGAATTAAAGGCTGATAAAGTTTTACAGGAAAAATTGGCTGAGCAATCAAACATAAAAGTAATTTTTAAATTCTGCAACTACTAAAGTAAACGGAAATGAATTTGTAGAAAATATCATCTACAAAAACAGAGAAACTGAAGAAGAAAAACATTAAATGTGGAAGGAATGTTCGTGAAGTAGGATTATCGCCTAGAAGCGAAGTTGTAAAAGATTTAGTTGAAACAAATAAAATTGGAGAAATCGTAATCAACCCTGAAAAACAACTCAACTTCCGCAGAGGAATCTTCGCAGCAGGAGATGTTACAAATATCAAAGCAAAAACAAATAATCATTGCAATGGGAGAAGGAGCAAAAGCGGCACTTAGCGCATTTGACTATTTAATTACAAAAATATTAATTTTATTGCATTTAATTTAATAATAAATTCATAGTTTAGTATATGAGTGAGGCTGTCTCATAATTCAAAAATAATTTTACTAACATAAATATTATATATTTTAAAAAAATCAATAGGTATTATTTTTATTGATTCTATAAATATAGATTTATGATTTAGGAATTTTATTTATTTTTGTGAAACAGCCCTCATTTTTATTGTATTTATAAAAGATATAAAAGTTGACATCTACCTTATAATTGAGTAAAATACTATTAATTTAAGAATTTTTTTATTTGAAATAGGAAATTTTGAATTTTTGCTAAATAAATACTGTTTAATGCTATTTTCCATTTAAACGGAAGAACAGCTATGAAATTTCTTTGCAAGGGTAAAGATCTCTTACTTAAATTTTTTTAAACAGGGATTTAAATTCTAAAAAGGAGGAAAATAGTGAAAACCTTAATAAGATTAGTACAATTTATATTAAGTGAAATTGCTGAATTATGCAGTTTAATTTCATTGGCAATAATGGCTATAGGATTTTATACAATATTGCCAATTTTAGTATTTTTGCTCTTCTTGCTTTTTATTTTTTGCTGGAAACTGGAGCTGGCTTTTAGGTGTTCTTATTTACGTTCTAATTGCTTGTGCAGTTTTTCTGATTTTTAAAGCCATTCCAGAATTTTTGAATTTTATTTTGGGAATTCTTCTGAATGAAAGAGGAGAAAATAAGAAAATTTACAAAAAATATGAGCAATGGTTTGAAAGCGCAAGGAATCAAGAATACGAAAGAAGAAGAAAAGCTCAGGAAGAATATCAGAAGCAGCAGGACAGGGAAAAACAGCACTGGAAAGAAAAATCCCAAGAATACTCATACTATAGACATCAACAGGAATACTCAAGGGAGCAATATGAAAGAAAAAATAATGACTATTCAAATTTTGATTACCAAAGCACAAATGATGGAGGAAATTATTCAGAAATTTGAAGAATATCTTGCTGTGAAAAATTGATAAAAATGGAGAAATAAATGAGGATGTAATAAAAAAGCATACAGGAGGAAATAAAAAAAGTACATCCAGATAGAAATTCGGATCAAACTGCTAATGCTAAAACTCAAAAAAATTAAATGACATAAAGGAATTTTTTTAGATAACCAGCTGGAATATTACCTAATGCAAAGGAGAAAAAGACAATGATTGTAAAAATTACAAATATATAAAATTAGCTTATACAGCAAGAGTTCTAATTTTTAGCCTGTATATTAACACCAATTCTTTTTAAAACTCGGAATATTTGTTATTGGTATCTGTTTTGTAATTTCATCTTTTTATAGTTTTTGGCACTGATGCCTCGCGAAAATATAGTTAGCAAGGAACTTAACCGAAGAATGTCAAAACTTCCAGTTCCAAAAACCATATTTTTCAAATGGAAGAGAAGCAGCAATATCGGTTACGCTTTTACAGATTCATCCAAAGGAACAATCTGGATTTGCAGCACGCAGACAAAAATTTGAACTACATATATATCTTATATCAGAATTTGACATAACAGAATCTTTTGGAAAAAAATTCAATTTAGAAAAGCATCCAGATACACTCAAAGAAAATGAACTTAGAGAATTTACAATATTTAACAGCCTTTTAAATTTTGAAATTCACAATTATCCACTATTTAAATGGAAAAACAGCATGACCCTTGCTAAAAATTTATTTTTCAAAAAGAAGTTATCTAAATTCAAAGTAACTTTTCTTTTTTTATTCAATACTAAATCCAGAAATTATATTTTATTTATTTCTGACAAGGAGCTCTGACCTCTTGCATAGTAGAAATATAACAAACTCTATTATTTTAATGGGAAATAGTATAAACTAGTTCATAAGCTCCAAAAAGTTAAGATTTTGAAAAATTCTTCATTTTTCATCGCTCATTTCCCAATCTTTTTCCATTTTTACATACTTAACATCCAAAGTTTTTTTCTGTATATTTCAAATCCTTGCTATTAAATTTTTTCATTAAAAAAATTCTTTTTCCAAGTTCTGATATTTGATTTTGCAGTTCTTCGTTATTTTTTGGCATAGCCTTTGAAAGTTTTTCAGACATTCTATTTTGAAGTTCTGACATATAAGGTGTTAAATCAGGAGATTTTACAGTAACATTAATTGTAGCTGTATCCCCTTTTGCCTCAACTTTGTTAATTTTGTAGGTTATTTTTTCATTCCTTCGCCATACATTTTACTAAATTGATCTAAAATAACCGTTACATCTCCACTTGCCTTGCCAAATTTTGATAAATTTCCCGACTGCATTACTTTCATTTGTCTCTCAAATTCCTTTTGCGCCGGATGAGTTCCACAACTTACTACAAATAGAAGCATGCTTAATAAAATTAATATTTTAGCCTTCATAAGATTATCTTCCTTCCTAAAAAGTTTATTATATTATACCATAAATATATAAAGATATTTCCAGTATTTCATTAGATTTACATTACTCATAAACTGCTCTCATTTATCTTTTTGTTAAAGTTTTTAAGAACATCGCAGCAAAAATTAAAATAAATTACAAGTGTCACAGCATCTGAAATTGTTGTTATCAAAGGTGTTGCCATAACTGCTGGATCGGCCTTCACAATTTTTGCTCCAAGCGGAAGCAGTGCTCCAACCAGTTTTGATACAATTACTGTAAATACAAGTGTCAATGAAACGACAAAAGCAATTACAAAAATTAGTTTTTCAAAGTGTTATAAGTCTTATAAAATTTAACAGCGCCAAAACTATTGAAACCATTATTCCAATTGAAAATTCTTTTTATTACTTTAAAGGCATCTTTTGGAGAAATTTCTCCAAGTGCAAGTGAACGGATTACAACTGTTGAAGATTGTGAACCAACATTTCCTCCGCTTGACATAAGCATTGGGATAAATGCCGTTAAAATTATTGACTTTGCCAGAACTTTTTCGTAACCTTGTATTATATTTCCAGAAATTGTGTCAGAAATCATAAGAACTGCAAGCCACCCGATTCTTTGCTTTGCCATCGTAAAGATGCTTTGTTTTTAAATAGGAATCATCTGTAGGGTGAAGTAATTCCAGCCATTTTTGTGAAAAATCTTCCGTAACTTCCTGATCCACAACATCCAAAACATCATCCACCGTAATTATTCCCAAAAGCCTATTTTTCATGGTCAACAACTGGCATAACGATAAAATCGTACTTTTTAAATAAATCTGCAACTTTTTCCTGATCATCATGTGTATTTACACTTACAAAATTTGTATTCATAATATCTTCAATTACAGCACTGTCCTTTTTAGAAATCAATTCCTTTAGTGAAAGCACACCTTCAATTTTCCCTTTTTGTCCGTAACATAGCAAGTATAAATATTTTTCCTTGTCTTTCCCAGTTTTTTAAGCTGTCCTATCGCCTCTTGAACTGTCATATTTTTTTCTGAAAATCCACATATTCAGTCGTCATAATGCTTCCAGCTGAATTATCTGGATATTTTAGAAGCTGGTTTATCAAATGTCTATCTTTTCTATCCGTATTTTTCAAGATTTTTTTTACAATATCCGATGGCATTTCCTCGATAATGTCGACAATATCGTCAAAATACAGTTCATCAAATATTTTCTCGTGTTTCAACATCAGTTGAAGCGTGAATAATCATTTCCTGATGTTCACTGTCCAAATATGAAAAATACATCCGCTGCTTTATCTTTTTAAAAAGTCTAAAAATCATTATTACAAAGCTCTGGCAGCTTAAATAAATTTATCACATCAGAAATTTCAACTGCATTTAATTTATCTAATTCTTTTTTATTTCAAAAATATCTTTTCAAAAGATCTTCAATTATTCTTTTTATTTTTTCATTTTTTTCTCACCTCATTTTTCTTATATAGTTGCCATATAACTTCGATTAGACAATCAATTTTTATATTCTTTAAATTTTTATAAAAATATTTACTTTATAACATTACTTAAAAACATAGTTGCAAATCTAAAGTAAATAGTAAGAGTAAGTGCATCTAAAATCGTTGTTATTAAAAGGCCCTGCCATTATTGCCGGATCCATTTTAAAAGTTTTAGCGATAACTGGTAAAAGCACCTATTATTTTAGAAATTATAACTACAAAAATTAAAGTTACTGAAACTGTCATTTACAACATTTAAAAGGTGTTTTTGTCAAAGTTATAATTCTCAAAAATTTATTGCCGCCAAAAACAACAGCTACTATAAATGAAATAAGAAATTCTTTTAATATTTTTAAAAAGTATCTTTTTGTATCAACTTCCCCAATGCCAAAGCACGGACTACAATTGTCGAAGACTGTGCACCTGCATTTCCCAGTGTCCATCAACATTGGAATAAATGAAGAAAGTATAACTACAGACTGCAGCACATCTTCATATTTGCTTATAATTCTTCCAGTAAATGTGGCAGAAATCATAGCACAATAAGCCAGCTAATTCTTTGTCTTGCCATTGTAAAGGCGCTTGTTTTTAAATAAGACTCCTCCACAGGCGAAATCCCAGCCATTCTATGAAAATCCTCTGTCGCTTCCTGTTCCACAACATCCATTACATCATCAATCGTAATGATTCCTAAAAGTCTATTTTCATCATCAGTCACAGGAAGTACGATAAGATTATATTTTTTATTATTTCGCAACCTTTTTCCTGATCATCATTTGCATGAACACTTATCACATTTTTTATTCATAAGATTTTGAATTGGCTCATCATCCTCGCTCGTAATAAGCTCTTTTAAGGAAATTACTCCTTCCAGCCTCCTACCTTCATCAATCACATAGCAGGTATAGACATTTGCCATATCTTCCATAACATCCCTAATTTTAAAAATTGCAGAAGAAGCTGTCATATCCTTTTTTAAGTCCATATATTCAGTTGTCATAATGCTTCCAGCTGAATTTTCAGGATATTTTAACAAAAGATTTATTGTGTGTCTGTCTTTTGCATCAGTATTCCTTAATATTTTTACCACATTCGATGGCATTTCTTCGATAATATCGACAATATCGTCAAAATACAGCTCATCAAATATATTTTTAGTTTCACATCTGTCATTGTCTTAATAATCATTTCCTGATGTTCGCTGTCCAGATATGAAAATACATCGGCTGCCCTATTTTTAGAAAGTAGCCGAAAAATCATTATTAGTTCAGAAGACTCAAACTGATTCAGCAGTTCTGAAACTTCCACAATGTTTAAATCGTTTAAATATTTTCTAATTTCAAAATATTTTTCATCTATAAGTTTTTGAATAATGTTGTTTTCCATCATTAATCTCCAATTTCTCTTTTGCATTCTCAATTTTTTAACTTTTTTATATGCAAATAAAAATCAGAGAATAACAGCAACGAAGATATTCCCTTTATCCATATTTGCATAAATTCATAAATTTTAAAATTATTTAAATTTTTCAAATCTCTCTTCCGGGACTTCCTCGTTCAAAAACATCCACCTCCACAAAAACAATAAATTAGCATAAATTCCAAATATTTATATCCGTTATTTTTACTATATCTAAAATCAAAACAAAAATTAAGATAAATAACTAATAAAACTTATGCTCACAGAAATTCTACCAAAACAAACTACCTATTGTCAATAAATTTTAAAAATTTGAAAAATCTTTTTAATAACATTTTTATTAAAATAAATTTTTATCTAAATAGTAAGCAAGACAAACTATTTTTATTGAAAAATAATTTGACTTTTTAAATTTTTAGAGTATAAATATATCGTATGATTAAATATTCATATAACTAAATTTAAAAATTTAGGAACTTAGAAATAAAAATAAGTAAAAAGGAAGGGAATTTAAATGAAAGCAGTAGTAGTTAATAAAGAAGGAACTGAGTAGAAGTTGTAGAAAAGAGTTGAGAGGATTAAAAGCTGGGGAAGCATTGGTTGATGTAGAATATTGCGGTGTCTGCCATACTGACATGCATGTGGCTCATGGGGATTTTGGTAAAAGTTCCTGGAAGAGTTTTGGGGCATGAAGGAATTGAATTGTAAAAGGAAGTTGTGAAGGTGTGACATCATTAAAACCTGGAGATAGAGTTAGTATTGCCTGGTTCTTTGAAGGAGTGGAAGATGAATATTGTATTAATGGACAGGAAACATTATGTAGAGATGTAATAAATGCTGGATATTCTGCAGATGGTGGAATGGCTGAACAATGTATCGTTACGGCTGATTATGCTAGTAAAAGTACCTGAAGGACTGGATCCAGCCTCAAGCCAGCAGTATCACTTGTGCAGGAGTTACAACTATAAAAGCTATAAAAGTTGGAAAACCCTCAACCAGGACAATGGGTAGTAATTTACGGGTAGGAGGATTAGGAAACTGCAGTTCAATATGCTAAAAAGTATTTAATACTCATGTAATTGCCGTTGATATTAATGATGATAAATTGGCACTCTGCTAAAGAAGTTGGAGCTGATTACGTTATAAATGGTAAGAAGATCCAGTTGCAAAATTAGAATTCAGTGGAATATGGAGTTCTCATATTGCTGTGGTTACTGCTGTATCAAAAGTTGCATTTAACCAAGTTCTCGTTGATTCAGTAAGAGTTCGCAGGAAAGTTGTACTATATCATCATCAGAACCAAGTGGACTTGCCACCAAAACCGTATTGGACGTATTGTTAATTTTGATCGTTTGTTGGAAGAGAAGATTTGAGAGAAGCATCTAATTTGGAGCCTGAAGGATTATTAAAGCGTGTCTAAACTATTAGAAGAAGCCCTGAAATCTTTGTGTATGAAATGAAGAAGGAATAAATTAAGGACGGAGTGGTAATTGATATGTACCATTCTTGTGATGTGACATAAACATTAATTTACTTAAACTAATTTATAATTTTAACTTACGAGAGGTCAAAAAAATGTAATTAACCCGTCTGTTAGTTACATTTTTCATTTTTTTACTTTTGATTTTTATCATTTTAATAAGATATCAATCACGCCCATCAAAAACTCTGGATTTTTGAACTAACAAAGGATAGCTCTATCATTTAATTCTTGCATCATAAACGTTATTTTTGAACATTAATTTCATTTTTTAAAATACATTTTGGCTAATTTATTACGTCTATAAATTTTCCTTTTTAGAAACTTCCTTTATATTCATTTTCCTTCTTTTCACATAACACTTTTCCACCCTGGAACTAATTTCATATTATGGAAAACCAGCATATCCACAAAAAGTCCTAAATCCTATTATTGATAAAAATCTTAGACAGCATTCATACTGAACCTCCCACACTAAAGTCGCAGGTTCTGTAAAATCTTAAAAATATTTAAAAATTTTTCACAGTTTGATTTTAAAACTTTATTTTAGGTGTGTTCAACACTTATTGTATAGGATACTTAAATCCACAACTTTACTTTTTCAGAATATTTATTTAATGCCCATTACAATCTGCATTTATGAGTTTTCCTGCGCTTGTTTGATATAGCCCTCTTTTTATTCTTTTTCCACTGAATATATATTCTTGTGAATTTTTCTTTATCATATATTGGAATCTCATCTCCATCAAAAGAAACTAGCCTTTGATGTATAACTCTCTTCTTGTAGTTTAAATTCTATTCCATATAGTTTACATAGATATATTAATTTATCTCTTAATTTTTCCATATGGTATATTTACAAAGTTCTGATTATTTATACTTCCAATATTTGAATTTCTTTGAAAATCTTCATTATATCCTAGAACCAATTTTTCCTATATCATTATTAAGACAATAATTTATTATTATCTTTTCTGCTTTTGAAAGATAATCTTCTATACGATTATTTCTCTTTCTGGCTATTCTCTTTTGTCTTAATGTTGTCCGCTTAATCTTTTTGCTTATCTTTTTATGCTTTTGTAATTTTGCATTTATCTTATTATAGTATTGATTAATAGATTTTAATTTTCTACCATCTATTATAAATGATGCTCCATTATTAGTTACGCAAGTACAAAGATTATCTATACCTAAATCTATTCCTAGTGCATTTTCTCTATTTAATTCCTTTGAACTTCTTCTACCTCATAAGTATATTGAATTTTCAAAAGTACCTAGAATGTTGTTTTGGTATTATTCTAATTTCTTTTATCTTCTTACCTTTTTAATACTGGTGGCAACTTAATTTTAACTTCCTGATGAGTTTTCTTAAACAAATTTGAATAAGGAACTATCAGCATATTATCTTTGAATCTAACAAAACCTATAACAAGAGTAGTAAAAACCATCCTTAGCAAGATAATTAGGTAATTTTATTTTACTGTTATATTGACCATTCTTAGCAAGTTTTAAAAGTGCAAAGAATGATTTAAAACTTTCATCTGCTTCTTTTTAGAATTTGTTGAGCCATATTAGAATTTAACTTTATAGTTCTCACTATTTTTAAGTATTTTATAGTTTTCGTTATAACTTAAATACTTTTTCTTATTGAAATAATATTGTCTAATATTGTATATAGACTTTCATTAGTTAAGTTCTTAGTATGTGAGATAAATATTTTAAATTCCTAAACTCTTTTTTTACTAAGATGTTTTACCTGCTGTTTTAAAAGTTAAATACATAGATATCACCTCCTTTTCATCAGAGATATTATACCATGTATTCTACATTTTATCTGTCAAAAAAAGTAATATTTTTATTTATTTATTTTTAAATATTTTTAAAGTTTTTAAAACCCCACAACAGCGGGAAGCGTCGTTCACATAAGTACGCTACTACTTATGCAGTTCTCCTGGCATATATACTCCTTAATAAATTAAGAAGACTAGCCTTGAACTTCTTGTTATCTCTAACAAGCACAGACTATATCTTATCCATATCCTATTTCAAGGACTTAGGCGAAACCACTTCCAATACCAATCGCTTGTATTGTACTCCCCTCACGAGGGATAGTCGTTGAACTTTCCTTTTCAGGCTTAGCTGCTGATTGTCTATTATCATAATGTTTAGGATTTAACCTTGCACCATCTAGTATATTTTTTCTGCTTTCGCCACCATCACACTTATACCATATATTCTCACTTAGGTATTATGTTGTGGTTATACTAGCTTTAAGAGTTCCCAGCAGTTCAGTTTCTTTGTTGCACGGTTTTACTCCGTGTCTACATACAAGTTTCCCTATATGCTTACTAAAAATTTTTTGTGCAATTCATTTCACGACTAAAAAGTTGCGAGTGTTCTTGCACTATTTAATAAAAATTTTACTTGATGAATTTTCAAATTTTTCTATAGTCACTTTGAGAATTTTTCTCTTTCATCTTTCATTTTTCAACTAGTCTATATTCTCTATTATCCTTTGGATTATAAATTTTACCATCTACAATATTTTTTTATCCTCTGAACTTGAATTTGAATAATTATCACCACCTATAAGAGCATCTCTTAATTTTTGACCAAAAATCTGCTTTTCATTGTTGATGTTACCATTATAAATGACAATAGGATCAATGTTAAAACTCTTTTCTTTTTCATAAAAATCATCTCCTAAAAACTTATTTTTTTAATTTTTTTGAACTAAACTTTTATTTGAAAATATTTTACCAATGATAATTGAACATATATAATTTAAAAATTCATAAAAAAATTTGTAAATTTATTATTTAAAAAGTCTATCAAAAATTAACTCTCATACCAAATTTGTAAATACATTATTTTTAGCCTTTTTATCAATTTTTCCATCATAATTCAAATACCAGGCAAATTTTGAACTAACTTCATTTTAAAAACTCCAGCTCCCTATCCATGTTTGGTTCTTTGAAAGTCCTATTCCCTTTACTTTTAAATTTTGCATCTGGTAGTCCTGAATATGATGCTTTAAAATTCAAATCTTCATTATTAAATGCTCTTTGATGTGTTATATATCCTTGTAATGTAGTTTTTGAACCATTTTTAAAATTAAATTTTTGACTAACTCTAACTCCAGCAAGTCCACTTGTTTGTTTGTAAGTCTTTTTATCCGCCTTTAATCCAAATTGGCTATTTTCCTCATGAAATGCTCCTCTTTGAACTGTATCGTGCGAGATTCCAGCAAATGGTGTCAATACAAAATCACCTTTTTTCACATCATACCCTGTTTCTAAATATCCTGAAATTACTTTATCATTATGCTCAATTTTTCCTCGTGAAATATCATTTTCAGATAAAATAATATCCCTTTTAACTTCACTATTTACAAATCCAAGTCCAACTCTTCCTTGCAAATACATCGGATTATCTTTATTTCCAACTCTTCCATACAATGAAAATTCCAAAATTATCCGCATCTGATTTTTCCACCATGTCTATCAAATTTCACATTTCCTTTTGAATAATCTAAAGCCGTTCCTAAAATCAAATTTTTCTCCAAATTGTTTATCAATTCCAACCTGTCCTCCATAAACTTTTAGTTTTTCCTTCAGCATACCCATTTTTGTTTTAATTTCCCATTGGACCCAATGGAAGAAATCCATAATCCAAATTTATCACTAGCATTATCAAGCGTTCCGAGCATTACAAGTCTATTTGATAAATCCTTATTTATTGTTTGCGATTGTTGAAATGTTAAAAATTTTCGAGTTTGAAGCATAAATTTGTCCTGATAAACTATCTAATATACTTGAACTTAGAGATAGGGAAATTTTTTGAAGTTTTTGCCGCACCTAAAGCAAAATTAGAAACATTTGCATTTCCTTCATTATTTTTTTATCTAATTCTTTAAAGGAAACCTCTACATTTTTAGCAGTATTCTTCTGCATTTCATCGCTATTTTTCAAGCCATTTTACAAAAATCTTCCACATTTTTCTACTAATTGTAGACTTCAATTGAATTTCCTTTATTTTTCCACTTTTCCATTAATTAATTCATCAGTTTCCACTTTTGAAAATTGTCCTTCTATTCCTTTTTCAGCTTCAATAACTGCCGATGTTGTTGGTGTTGCAGTAACGTATCCATTACTCAAAAGTTTTACTGTGCTTCCCAAAGTTTGATTTCTTTCTCTTCCATCAATTTTTATTGTTCCTTTTTACTATTAATTTTTGATCCAATTTCTGCTTCTGTCACTGAACCATATTTCGCTGTATAATTTCCAGTTATAATCGCTCCTGTTCCAATATTCTTTAATGTTCCTTTATTTACAACATCAACTGCCTTATTAACAGTTATCTCCTCCGTATGATAATTTTTAGAAATTTCTCCTATCACAGTTTCAGGATTTGTAATCAATATTCCATTTGTTTCTATTTCAATATTTTTCGGGAGTAAATTTTTTTCTTGACATCGAGTATTCCATCTTTTATTATTGTTTCATATTCAGAAGTATTGTCTCCTTTTCAAAACTAGTGTCCCACCATCTACTTTTTATTTTTATAAAAAGAATTTTTTTCCTTCTAAAACTAATGTCCCTTTTTCCGTTTTTTCTAAATCTGTATACGAGCCATAAATATTATTTCTAAAAACCCAAGTTTTTGTATCTGGAACATGAAACTTGCTTAACCTATAATTCAAGTTTCTTGGTCCATTTAAAGCAGTAGTAGCATCTAAAAAGTCCATATCCAAATACATCATCCACTCCTCTTTGCTCCGATATCAGTAGTCTGTTGAAAGAATTATGTCTCTAATCATATCCATTTTCATTCCAGGAAATTTTTTTCACGTACCTGATCTACCGCTTTTGCAACATTTTCCGTCGCTTTTTGCTGATGTTCCATCTTCACTTACCGCAGTTATAGTCCATTTACTAGCTACCCCTGCATTTGACAATGGCTCTAAATCCTTCCATTCCAATCCTGCAGTTCCAGATTTATTCACAAGTGCAACTACATTTATCCAAGATTTTTCCAAAGATTTTTCAAAATAAGGAAGTCCTCCTTCAAGTGACGGATTTTTATTTCCTCTGATATCCCCCGCTGGCCAAATATATAAATTATCTCCATCTGAAGTTTGAATTTACCCTCGCAATATACTCGTCCATTAAATCTCCGCCAATTCTTTCGCTCGATAACTATTTGAAGCAGTTAAATCTGAACTAAAAATCTGTAACTTGCTGTGTAGTTCCTGTACTGTGCAAAAATATTTTTTCATTCATTGGAATTCCTGAAGATGTTTGATAATCTTGCTTTCTTATTGGTATCCCAGCTGTACTTGGAATTTTAACTATATCACTTGTTGTCGTTGTAAGTATTGTACCATTTTGGATATTGTGATGAATATCCTCCATTTCGGATCACAATTTCACCGTTATAATAAACATCTGAGGCACTTGGCCCTTTTGGATTTGGATCTGCTGGCTTTGGCTTTGGTGTTGGTGTTGGTGTTTTTTTCTGTATCCTTATTACCACCATTGCTTCCACAACTTAGTAAAGATAAAAAGCAAGGCATAAATAAATATCTTTTTGATTTTTACTTTTTCATATATACCACTCCATTATAATCTGATTTGAATCTTGACTTGATTTAATTTAATTATAATATATTAACATTAAAGAAAAAAATGAGAAAATAAATTTAATAGTCTAAATTATTTGACTTTTTAAATTTCAAATGTTATAAATATATAGTGGCAAATAATATAGTAGAACCATATTAGATTTGTTTTGAAATTATATTAGAATTATAATAAAATAAATATTATGAAGCAAGAAATCTTGAATCTTTGATAAAATAAAAAAATTCGAGTTATTAAGCATATCTATTAAATGGTTTGAAAAAAATAGTTTTAAAATATATTTAAATTTAGGAGGAGAAAAAGATGATTTACACATTAACATTGAATCCAGCGTTGGATTATGATATGTATCTAAAGGATGATTTGCAGGCAGAACACTTGAATCTTGCTCACAAAAGTAAATTATAGAGTCTGGTGGAAAAAGGGATTAATGTTTCTAAAGTATTGAAAAAAATCTGGATGTGGAATCTACAGCGATTGGATTTGTGGCTGGATTTGTTGGAGATTTTATTGTCAGAGATTTGAAAAAGGATAACATAAAAATCTGAATTTGTGAAACTTGAAGGAAATACTAGAATTAATGTAAAGGTTAATGGGAATGACAAGGAAACTGAACTTACAGGGGTTTCACCAGAAATTACATCAGAAAAATTGCAGGAACTAACTAACAAAATTTCTGATTTAAAAGATGGAGATATACTTGTTTTATCTGGAAGCATCCCATCTTCAATCAGCAGCAAAATTTATAAGCAATTATCTGAAAATGTAAAAGCAAATGTAGAAATTGTGCTTGATACAAGAGGAAATTTACTGCAAGACAATATTCACAATAATCTTTTTGTTAAGCCGAATATTCACGAATTAAGAGAAATGTTTAACGAAAAACTGGAAACAAAGGCTGAAATCGTAGAAAAATGTAAATTCTTTTTAGACAGAGGAGTTAAAAATGTCATTTTATCTAGAGGTGGCGAAGGTGCATTGCTTGTAAACAAGGACTTTGTGCTGGAAGCATCTGTTCCAAAAAGGGCAATTAATCAACTCAATTGGTGCTGGGGATTCTATGGTTTGCAGGATTTACTGCAGGATTTGTAAAGGGCTTTTCTCCAGAAGATTCATTTAGGCTGGCAGTTGCTTCAGGAAGTGCTACAAACTTATTCTTATGGGCTTGCAGAAAAAGGATTTAGTAGATAAATTGTACGATGAAATTGAAATTTCAAAGGAAACTTTTTAAAAGATAAGTAAAATAGTAATGATTTTTTTGTATTTAATTTTAAAGTTGCTTTACTACGGCTGGAAATAAAAAAATTATTTAAAGAAATAAAATGAAAAAAATAATAAATTAAGGATGGTGGACAAATGAAAAATATCTGACTTACTGATTAAAGATAGAATTAGTCTAGATGTGAAATCTACAACTAAAATAGATATAATTAAAGAACTTGCCAGATTGCACGAAAAAAACAGGTGTCCTGAATGATTATGAGCGGATATGTAGAGGCATTGATGGCTAGAGAAGCTCAAAGTTCAACTGGAATTGGTGAAGGAATCGCAATTCCACATGCTAAGACAAAATATGTAAAAAAACCTGCACTTGCAATGGGTAGAAAACCAGAAGGAATTGATTACGATTCATTAGATGGAGAACCTGCAACATTATTCTTTATGATTCTCTGCTCCAGATGGTGCAAATAATACTCATATTGAAACACTTGCAAGATTATCACAATTATTATTGGATGATGATTTCAAGGAAGCTCTTGAAAATGCGAAAACAGTGATGAAGTACTGGAAATCATTAATAAGGCTGAAGCAGAAAAAAATTTGCAGAAGAAGAAAAGAAAGATGCTGTAACTGCACAAGCTCCAACTGATGCAAACGCTCCTTACATAATCACGACAACAGCCTGCCCAACTGGAATTGCCCATACTTATATGGCGGCAGAAGCACTAAAAAAAGCGAGTGATGAAATGGGAATAAACATAAAAAGTTGAAACAAATGGTGCAGATGGTAGAAAAAAATGTCTTGACTGATGAAGATATTAAAAAAAGCTTTACTGGTGTAATTTTAGCAATTAACAGAAATATCGAAGTTGACAGATTTGATGGAAAACCGTTAATTCAAGTGGAGCAAAAGAAGGAATTAACAATGCAAAAGCGTTAATTCAACAAGTTTTTTAGATGGAAAAACTCCTATTTTTCCATGCAAGCGGTTCAAAAAAACTTCAGATTCTTCTGAATCATCTTCATCTGAGAAAAAAAAGGACTTTACAAACACTTATTAAGTGGAGTTTCATATATGCTTCCGTTAGTAATAAGTGGAGGAATTTTTGATAGCACTGGCATTTTTAGTTGATACATTGTCTGGTAATGGTGGAGCAGGAGCAGAATACGGTTCTAAAGCGCCATTAAACTAAAATGTTAAAAAGATATTGGTGGACAGGCATTTGGATTGTTTGTGCCAGTTTTTAGCTTTGGATATATTGCTTACAGTATTAGTGAAAGAGCGGCATTGGCGGCAGGACTAGTTGCAGGGGCTATTGCAACATGGCAGGTTCTGGATTTATTGGTGCATTGCTTGGTGGATTTTTAGCTGGATATGTTGTACAAGGTTTAGTAAAAAGCATTATCAGGTATGCCAAGATCTTTAAGCGGATTGAAAAATGATATTATTGTATCCAGTTTTATCAGTATTAATCACAGGTGTAGCAATGGTACTTGTTATAAATCCGTTTGCGACAATAATTAACAATGGTTTAAATGCCTGGTTAAATGGAATGTCTGGTTCAAGCGCTGTTCTATTAGGTGCGGTTCTTGGTGGAATGATGGCTATTGATATGGGAGGTCCTGTAAATAAAGGCGAACTTATGTATTTGGTTCTGGAACATTGGCGGCTACAATGACATCTGGTGGAAGTTTACCAATGGCGGCAGTTATGGCTGGTGGAATGGTTCCTCAATCGCAATCGCATTAGCATCAACATTATTTAAAAATAAATTTACTGCACAAGAAAGAGAAGCAGGACTTACAAACTACATTATGGGATTCTCATTCATCACAGAAGGTGCAATCCCTTATGCGGCAGAGAGATCCAACAAGAGTAATTCCAGCAAGTGTCGTAGGTTCAGCAATCGCAGGAGCATTAACAGGACTATTTAATATAAAAATACCTGCTCCACATGGTGGAATCCTAGTAATGGCATTAAGTAACAACTTCTTCCTATATTTAGTAGCAGTTATAATTGGAAAGTATTGTTTCGGCTATTGTTTTAGAGCATTAAAACCTGCCATAAAAAGAAGGATAAAATTTTAAATATATTTTAATTTAAAAACAAAATAAAAACCGTCTTATTTGATTAATTCATTTAAAACGGTTTTTTTATAAATAAATTTTTAATATTACTTGAACTTATAAATAAATTCAAGAATTTCAGAATATCCTATACTAGAATCTGCTATTTTTAACCCCAATTCTGTAAGTTCATCATTAGAACAATTTAAACTAATTCCATTTAACTCAAGAAGAACCATCATAACATAAATTCCAATTCTTTTATTTCCATCTAAAAAGCATGATTTTTTTAATAAAACTATAACATAATCTTGCGATTTTTTTCTTCTATTGTTGGATATTTTTCAACTCCAAAATAAGATTGATAAACATTATTTATTGAACTTTCAATTAAACCTTTATCTCTAACTCCATCAATTCCTCCAAATTTTTTTCTACCAATTCAGAATGAAGTTTTAATATTTGCTTTTTCAGATAAAAAGAATCATTTTGCCAATTCCTCAAATGTTTTTGTATTTCTTTAAAAATTTTAGATGAAACCATTTCCAATTCATTATCTTCTGCAAATTTTTACTGGTTCTTCTTCAACTTCCTTTGCTAAATTATAATCAACTAAAAATATATTTTTGGGGTATTATTTTTTTAAAAATAACAACAGATCCATTTGTATCTACCATTCTTGCCACTTTTTGAAAAAAATTTTTGATTAAACTTTCTTTCATTGAAACTAAGTTGTCTAATTCTGCTTTCATATTACTCACCTCTTATAAAAGTATAATACCATAAATATAGGATAAATTCAACCTATTTTTTTAAAAAAATACTATTTAACTTTAAAAAAACTTCAATCTCAAAGCATTTCCCAAAACCGACACCGAACTAAACGACATTGCAAAAGTTCGCAATCATTGGGTCTAACTTCGGTCCATTGAAAAAAATGCATAAAATATTCCAAACTGCAAAAAGGGATTCCAAGTACGTTGTAAAAGAATGCCCAGAATAAATTTTTCCTTTATATTTGTAATTGTTGCCTTGCTTAATGCAATCGCTCCTGCCACATCCCGCAAATCGTTTCTAATTAAAAACAATATCAGGCTGATTCTATAGCCACATCTGTTCCATTTCCTATCGCAATTCCTACATTTGCTTGGGCTAATGCTGGCGAATCGTTGATTCCATCTCCGACCATTGCGACAAATTCATCTTTTTCCTGAAGTTCCTTTATTTTTTGAGATTTTTGATAAGGCAGAACTTCGAAATTACATCATCAATTCCCACTTGCTTTGCGATAAATTCTGCAGTTTTTTCATTATCTCCTGTAAGCATTATTGTTTTAATTCCCATTTTTTTCAATTTTTCAATGGCTTCTCTGCTTGTTTCCTTAATGACATCGGCAACTGCAACAATTCCTGCCAATTCATTGTCAATCGAAATATACATTGGAGTTTTTCCTTCATTTGACAAAATATTATAGTCCTTTTGAGAAATTTCCACATTAATTTTTATTTTTCCATTAATTTTTTTATTTCCAATTTGAATTTCCTTGCCTTCAAAAAGTCGCACGAATCCCATAACCTGGCATTGCCCTAAATTTTTTTCATAAGGCTTAATTTCGATATTTTTTCCCCTTTGCTTCATTTACAATCGCTTCTGCCAGCGGATGTTCAGAATCATTTTCCACACTTGCGGCAATTTTTTAAAAAGTTCATCTTCTTGTAATTTCCATAAAGCAATCAAATCAGTTAATACAGGCTTTCCTTTAGTAATTGTTCCTGTTTTATCAAATACAATCGTTTTAATTTTATATGTTGTTTCAAGAGCTTCTCCACTTTTAATAAGAATCCCGTTTTCAGCCCCTTTTCCAGTTCCAACCATTATTGATGTCGGAGTTGCAAGTCCCAATGCACATGGACATGCAATTACAAAGTACGGCGATAAAAAAACGACAATGCAGTAACTAATCCGCTTCGCTTACAAACCAGGCAACTCCTGTAATTATCGCAATTCAATAACAATTGGCACAAAATACGCCGCACAACATCAGCCATTCGTGAAATCGGGACTTTTCGACCCTTGCGCTTCCTCAACTAATTTTATAATTTGTGATAAAACTGTATTTTTCCCAATTTCAGTCGCTTCAAATCTAATACTCCCATTTTTATTAATACTTCCTCCAACAACCTTATCCCCAACTTTTTTACTGACTGGCAAACTTTCCCCAGTCAACATTGATTCATCCACAGAAGTCGCACCTTCCACAATTTTTCCCATCAACCGCAATTTTTTTCCCCAGGCTTTTACAATTACAATATCTCCAACCTTCAGATTTTTCAATTAAAATCTCCTTTTTCCACACCATTTTCAATAATTTTTACTTTTTTTAGGCTGAAGTCCGATAAGTTTTTTTATTGCCGATGAAGTTTGCCCTTTTGTCTTTGCTTCTAGCAACTTTCCAAACAAAATTAACGTAATAATTACACCAGCCGATTCATAATACAAATCCATGTGCGCTTCAGGATCCACAGTAACAATTCTATATGTCGCATAAATTCCATAAAGTATCGCCGCTGTCGCTCCAATTGCAATTAGCGAATCCATTGTCGGTGATTTTCTTACCAAATTTTTAAAACCATGCGAAAAGAAATCTCTCCCAGCATAAATAATAGGCAAAGTCAGCACAAACTGCGCCAACGCAAAATTAAGCGCATTTACCTTAGGATTCAAAAACTCAGGAAGCGCCGCCCCAAGCATATGCCCCATCGAAATATACAAAAGCGGAATAACAAATACAATCGCTAAAATCAGTCTCTTTTTCAAACTCGTTATCTTTTCCTGGTAAAGCTCAACTTTCCTATCTTCAGTCATATTTTCAACTAGCCCATACCCAGCCGATTCCACTATTTTCCTAATTTTATCAAAATCATACTTTCCTTCATCATACTCAACATTCAATTTTTCAGTTGCAATATTAACCGAAGCATTAATATCCTCATTCTTGTTAAGCGCCTTTTCCACAGCATTAGCACAAGCCGCACAGCTCATCCCAGTTACTGTATAAATTTTTTCTGCCATATTTTTTTCCTCCTCTTAAACTTTACTGTCAAAAATATTACTGTTTCTTAATTTTTACTAATTTACTTTTTACAATTACTTATTACAAATATTATTATTTAAATTTTTTTCAATTACTAAAAAAATTTATAAATTTAACAAATTATTTTTTTATATTTTTCAAACATGCCTATGCCCATTATGCTCACAATTACACTGCCCTTTCACGCAGTCACACAAAACCTCCTTCACAGCCGTATTCCTCTTTTCCTCCACAGCTTTTCAAAATCACTCCAAGTCATCAAAAACTAAAGTCTCACTGTTCTCAATAACCTTCCCAATCATCTCCCCAACCTTCGTTTTTACAAATCTTATTAAAAGTCCCCAATATATAACTGTTAGCCACTTCCTTTTCTGTAAAAATCCGTCGAATAAATATACCTATTCCCAACTTCCTCTTTTTAAAACCCCCTTTTCCAGCGACCCTATTCAACAAAGTCTTTATCGTAGCCTGCTTCCATCTCATCTTCTCACAAAGCACCTTCGCCACAAACCTGCTCGTCACTTCATCATTTGCCCAAACAACACGCATCACTTCCCATTCTGCATCAGTTATATGCCACTTCTGCTCAATTCCGCTACTCTCTTTCATAATCACCACCTCATCTAAAAATGTTTACATTTGTAATCTTATATACTATTAGTTTACAACAGTAATCGTTTTTGTCAAGTATTTTTTTATATAAAAAAATAGCAAACATCAAGAACTAGATTTTTTTCTAGTCTTTTTATTATTAATAATTTTTACCACTTCACTAAAATTTATTTAAAAATAATCATCAAATATATTTAATATTTATTACAAACATTATTTAAATTAAGTTATAAATTATTTTACTAAAACTTATTATTTTTAAACAAAACATTAAATTTAGTTTTAAAAATAGTCCTCTATGGCCCCCTTATAGGACTCCCCCTCATCCATCCCCATTCCCATCAGGATTTGCTGGACTTTGTTGAGGGTGTTTGAAAGGTTTTTTGAAAAATAAGGCTATTCTGATACTTTTTAGGCATCTTAAAGGATGTCTAAATCTAAAAAATAGGCGGCTGTGAAAGCTGGAAACTGTGAAAATTAAGAACTTGCGGCAAGACATCTTGCTTTGCTAGCAAGGGTAAAGTAACCTTTGTCAAGGTGACTAATTGGAACTTGGCTTTTATGGGCGGCTGTAAATTTACAAATTTTAGGAGGAAAAAATGAGTAATAATCTGCGACAGATTGCAAAGGACTTGCGATCGTTTGTAAAAAGATGTAAAGATGTACATTATTCTGACAGCCTGCTTATCTCTTTCTTGATAACAGGACTTTTAACAATTGCGCCAAAGCTTCATGCTGACGTGGCAAGCGAACAGCAGGAAATCACTGCACAGACTTATGACGCAATAACTGATCTGCGGCAATCATTCATGCGTGCAAGAAAAGAAAACGAAAAATCATTAAAAGGAGCCCAAAGCGAACTTGTTCAACTTTTGAAACAAGGGGATCAGGTAATAAAGAGCCCATGGGCATCATTCCAGTTCGGAACAGGATTTACTAACAACGACTGGGGAACAACTTATAGAGGTAGAGGTGGAAAATACCTTGAATACTATAGAAGAGACAATGACTTAACTAAGTATGTGTTTGACAAGGATAAACACTTGTATGGGGCAACTAACTTGAATATTCCGAGAAATCAGGAGCCTGATGCACTTACAATCAATCCGGCAAATATGCATGAGCCTTATAAACCTTATGTGCCTGAAAGAATGAACAATGTTAGCATGATTGAAAAACCGGAATTTAATCCTGACTTTGAAGCACCTTTAAAAGTAAATCCTTATAAAGCACCTTCAAATACCTATAGTATAACTAGATCAGCAAGTTCAGCTAATAGCAATAATATTTTAGGTAATCACTATATAGAACCAGGATCTAACTTTAATGATGATATTAATGATACTGTAAGTACTGATGGTACACATTTTGTGACACCTGCAACTTCTATAACAACTTCAACATCTAAATCATCACCAGATGGTACTTTCACTACAAGTTCAGGACTATATCATAATGAAAGATGGTGGGCAGATCAAGGTGGTACATTAGGTGCGATAACTGACATTAGTGGTAATTTTTGTAAATGGTAATACTAGTAGAGATAATTGGTATGGTAACAATTGGTATAATATTTATTATGCAAATTATACAGGTGTAAATGCTAAAAATGGAACTACTTCACTTTTTAAATTCTTATAATGGTTATGATAATATGTATGGCGGATATTCATATTGGAATTATTCAAGAGCTTATTATACTGCATACACAAACAGAATTTCAAATCTTATAACTTACTACAATACCAAATTCAGTGCTACATATGGACAAAATAGTGTTCCATCAGGTGAAACTAGAACTATCGCAGAAATAGCAAGAGATACAATAGTATGGAATGGTTCAGGGTATACTTATGATGTTTTAACTTGGAATCCGGTTCCAGGGACTACAACAACATCTACAGCTAGTAGTTCAACTTTGTTTAACGGTTCAAATTATCGTTCTGCTTCAATTTTAGCAGATTCAGATGTAACTATCCATAATTCAAACTTTACAGTTGGAAATGCGGGAGGACTTACTGATAGTAGCCGTAATGCTATTGTAGTTACTGGTAATACTGCAACAGTTAAGGACTCTGATTTCAATGTACTAAATAATAATAATAATGCTATTAGAGTAGATGGAGGTACTTTAGACATTTCAAGTTCAAATGTTGCTGCTAGTTTAAATAATAATTATGCTGGCAGTGCCGGGACTGTTGCTACTTCAACACAAATTGATTTGAATGGAAGCAATAATAATGGTATTATGGTTAAAGGTGGAGATGCTAATTTAACTCGTGTTGTTATAAATACTAAACTGGAAAATTTAATAATGGTGTTGTGAATAATGGTAATGGTACAGTAACAGATACAAATTCAGCTATAACAATAGGTGGTACAGAAAGTAACGGAATATTTCAAAATGGTTCAGGAACTACTACGTTAAATGGAACTCAAATAGCATTAAGCGGAAGCAACAATAATGGTATTCGTGTGTCTGATGGAACTTTAAATACTAGTTTAAGTGGTAAAGCAGCCTGGTGGTTCAACACGTGGAAATATAACAGTGGGAGGAACAAATAATAATGGTATATTTCTAGATGATAGTACCAATGATATAACTGCAAATATTGTTCATACAGATATAAGTGTTAATAGTAGTACAGGTATAGGACTTTTAGTTGGAAATCATGAAAAAGTTAACAGTAATGCGGCTGCTAACAAAAATGTCAGCCTAAATGTATCATATACTACAATAAATGCTAATGATACTGATGGAGTAGTTGATGGTAATGGAACAGGAGTTTATATTTATAATACAGGAAATACTGGTTTTGCCAAATTTAAAGAAAGTCTACCAGAATTAAAGGTAATGGAACAGATGTTTTGATGAATATTAATAATTATAACTTTGATAGTATAACTGCAGGGAGTCCAGTAACAAATAAAGTAGAGTTCCATGGAGGTACAACTTCTCCTGCTGTAGGTGGAGGATATACTTCTGCTATGGAAACATCTGGAGATCAAAAATATAGGTATTAATATTGCAAATGGTCATAATAAAAAGACCAACTGAAACTAGCATAAAAGGTGAGTTGAATACTTCATTTATTGGAAATCATAATATTGGTATTTTTAAATAATTACTATGCTGATAAATTAGATATTAATTTAGGATTAAGTGGTACTAATAATGTAAAACCTGCTTCTATATCTGAAAATGGAGTTATGACAGTGATGGGGAACATAATATTATGTTTGCTAACCTTGGTTATATAAAATCTGGAACTTTCAATATTGATGCTCTTGATATGCATGGAAAAGGAAGTATTGGGGTATATCTTAAAGGTAACTCTAATCCAAATAATTTGTTAGATACAGATAGAAATAATATTGGAATGATAACACCTGAACTTAAGGTGCAAGGTGTATTAGGAGCAACAGATGGTCATAGTTCTGCTAATTCCAACGATACTCCAAATAGTGTAGGAATTTATGCAGTTTCTGGTCAAAGAAAGGAAATTAGCCAAAATGTTATCGGTTATGTTGCAGGAGGTACAACTACTGTTGGAGATCTTACAGTTGATGTAAATATAGGATTAAATGAAAATGCTGATAATAGTGTTGTCTTATGGGCAGGAGAAGGAACTGTTATTAATGCTAAGAATTCAAGATATGCTGCTAATGTTACACAAAATGGTGCGATAACAGATGGAATAATGCTGACAACTGGAGGAGCAAAATGGGGATACGATGTTCATGATGATGTAGTTTCTACAGGTTCAGTTATTGGATATGCAACAGGATATTTAGATCCTGGAAAACAGGGACTGCATAATTATGGAAGTTTAGGTAACTTAGCTTCTAAAATTAAATTTGAGAAAAATGTTGATATGGTTGCCAAAGAAGGAACTGCATATCTTGCTAATGGAGGAGCTGAGATTGAAGCTTTAAGTACAAGAGCAGGAGGAATAAAATCCGTTATTGCATATGCAACAGGAGAACATGGAATTAATGGTGGAGGATCATCTATTACAGTAAATGGAAATATTGTTGCTGCTGATAATAATCTGCTAGGTTCTATTAATAACACTAATGGTGTTCCTAATTCTTATACAATTGTTAGTGATTTATCAAAAACTTATGGTAACGTAGCTGGAGTCGCAATAAATGGAGGACAAGTAACATTTAAAGGAACTTCAAAAGAACAACAAGTTACAGAAAGTGTTGCAGCTGATCAAAATCAGGCAGCAACTAAATCGTTAGTATATGGAATGGCTGCTTATGCTATAGGTCAAAATACAGCAAAAACTAATCCTTCAAAAGTAAAATTTGAAACTCCTATTACCGTAATTTCTGGTGAAAATGGAGCATTATATGCAACTGATAATGGAGAAATTGAATTCCAAGGAGATATAATAAATCAAAATAATATTGGTCCTACACTTACTACTAAAGCCGGAGCAACAGGAGTTGCAGCAGGAACTAGAAATGGTAGAGGGAATGTAGGTTCTACTAATAATGATCATAAATATACTGCACCGTTCTATGTAAAACGTACTACAGAAGGTAATACATCTGTTGATAAATCAGAATTTTTATTTAATGGAGCAACAATTTATTGATATATATGATGGTATCTTATTAACTGGAAATCAATATAACGTCTATAATTTAGGTGGAGCGACGACAGGACAAAAATATAATTAGAGATTATATTGCAGATGATAGTAGAAGTTCAAGTAATGCAGAAAGTCATGATATGGCAAAAATATCGTGGAATGAAAAATGTAACTGCAAAAATTATGGAAAAATAAATCTGTTAATTTAGGAGTTATTAACCAAATAGAAGATGGACAAACTCTTGTTTGGAATACAGAAGGGAATACAAATAGCACTTCTCCAGCAACAGGAACAGTTAATTACTTAGACAGTATTGGTAAATATTATGCTGGTGGAATGGCAATAAAAAATGATCAATTCCCAAGCACACCTGGGCCAAATGAAACTGCAGATAGTACAAAAGTAGGAAACAGATTTGACAGTACTATATTAAATAGTGCATTGACAATAAAAAAATGGTACAACTGTAAATGTTGAAGATGTTGAAACTACTGGTACAGTTCTTCTGCTAATAAAATAAATGATCCATTTAATGATATAAAAAAATGGAAAGTACATTAGTAACTATTGAAAATGGGGCAACTGTTAAAGGAGATGCTGCAAATAGAATTGTAAAAGATATTTACAATGGTAAAAATTATCAAGTTCTAAACGCTGGATTAAGTATGGGTAATTCTCTTTATCGTTGGAAAACAACTACAATTGGTAGTGGAGCAGCAGCTAAAACAGATTGGATAAAAACTAAAAATACTCAATCTGGATTTGTAAATAAAGGTACAGTAGATATTACTGGTGGTAGCCAATATAATAACTTGGCAGCATTAAATGTGGCATTTGGAACTGTTGAAAATATTGGAGCTGGTGGTTCTAATAAGGCAGAAATTAAACTTGACCATGGATATGGTATTTTTGCAACTGACGGAAGTATAGTTAATGCTAGTGGTACTACTACAAATGATTCCACTATAACAGTTACAGGAAAATATCAAATTCCATCACAGGCTCCTACAGGTGGAAGTAATAGAACAACTTCTGCTGAAAATGATCCTACAGGTTCAAACTACGGTATTGTAGGTATTTCTAAAGGAAGAGTAAGTTATAACGTAGATGATGCAGGTAACTTAATAAACTCTATTGACATAACTTCTACTAACACTACAATTAAAGTTGATGGTGGAGATTCATTAAACGGAGCAGCAACTGCAACTGGTATTTTTGCTAAAAATGATAGTGCAGACAAAGATAAAGTAACTGTTAAATATGATGACAGCAATCTTACTTCTGCAGGAATTGAATTGCAAAATAATGGTTCATCTGCAAGCAGCCGTGGAGTAGGTATTGCACTTGTTAATAGATATGCAAATGGAAATGGTGGAGAAATTACATTAACTGGTCGTGCTGGAACTTTAGGTTCAGGTACAGCAGCTAATAATAATATCTTCACTAAGGAAAATGGTATCGGTATTTATGCAGAAAATTCTGATATTAAATTAACTTCAGATGACTTTACAATTACAACTAAAGATGATGGAATTGGAATTTGGACAACTGATGCTTCTAATGTTGGTAAAGGTTCGGCATTACATTCTAAGACATTTAACTACAATTATAACGGTAAAACTGATAAAAAAGGATTTGCAATGGCATTTACTGGCAGAACTGGTCAAACAGATGCTGCAAATTATTTAGACATTAAGTTCAATAATAGAGAAAATAAAACTACTACATTAAGTGATGAAAATAATAAATCAACTTCACAAGGAACTTATAAAGGAATTGCCGGTATTGTAGTAAATACTAATGATGCATTAGATACTGTAACGAACTATGGAGATATTAAAGAAGAAGGATCTAAGACACACGTTAGAGCTTACGGTGCTGTAGTAAATAAAGGAACATTTAGAAACTTTGGAGATATTACGCTTAATGAATCATTGAGCGAAAATGCAAATAATATTACTTCTGAAGACATGAAGAAAGCTAATATCGGTATTTTTGCGAACGACCTTAATGATAAAGAAGGTGGAAAGAATACATATATTGAAAACTATGCAGATATAAAGATCGGAGATATGACAGCCGGAAATTCAGACAAGAATATTGGAAGCTGGGCTATTTACGGATATAATATTAAAACTGGTAAAAAATCTGATGGAACTCAGCAAACAATTGACATAGCTAGAAATAACTACGGTATTTACTCTGGAGATGGAACAGTTGATATTAGAGGAACTAAGATTAATGTCGGAAATGACACAGTTTTAGGACACAAGATGAATACTTGGACAGACAGCAACGGAACAGTTCATAACATCGACAGACAAAATGGACAATATTCACAAGCACAAGACTTATTGTCTAAATTAGACACTCCAAGAGAAAGAGATTCTGCAATCGGGGTTTACATTGACAGTAATGAAAGCAGAAGTGGAGATAACAGAAATGTTAGAATAGATGCAGATATGGATATTGACAGATTCTCAAACGGTATTGTAATTGCTGAAAATAATTCACTTAAGAACCCAATTACTACTGTAACTATTGGAGATTCTAATACATCACCAAACATTTTACTTGGTTCAAATAAAGTAACAGGAGGACCTGTTCTATCAACTAAGCCAACTAACCCTAGAGTGCCTGATGAAATTTATGAACAAGGAAATTCAGTATACTATTACTCAGCAGACAAGAATTCAAATGCAACATCTTGGGCAAACGTAAAAATGAATGGTGACTATAATACAGCTTACTATACTGAAGGATCAGTTGAAAACCATGGTAACATTGACTTAAGATCACAAAACAACTTAAATCTTCCATCAAGCAATGCGACCCAGTGCATATCATGGATATGGAAACGTTGGTATAAACTTTCAGCAAATGTTGATGCTCCATCAGTAAACTACGGAACAATTACAACTGGTATGTCTGATACTGAAAACCTTCAATACTCAATTGGTATGGGAGCAGGGACGTAATATTTATGTAGACAAGACAACTGCAACTGGAAAAGAAAGAGTTTATGACAGAACTGAAAAACAAGGTCACGTTGTAAATAAAGGAAAAATTGTAGTTCAAGAAGATGACGGTATCGGTATGTTCGCAACAGGATCACGTTCAAGAGCAGAAAACTGGGGAACAATCGAACTAGTTGGTAACAATGCAATTGGAATGTACTTAGATCGTGGAGCAATTGGGGAAAACCACGGAACAATTACAGGTAATGCAAATAACCTTAAAGGGGTTCTTGCAATTAATGGAGGATACATTAAGAACTACGGTACAATTAAAGTTGAAGGATCAGGGTCTAATGGAATTGTAACTGATGATATCAAAGTTAAAGCAGATAATGAAGATGGTAGTTCATCAGCTCTTTATAAAGGAACTGAAAGTTCAATTAAACTTGTAACATCAGGAAATCCTAAGACAACAGGAGTTGGAACAACTATAACAATGCCTGGAATTGTACCATTGACAAAAATAACAGTTGATGGTGTAGACACTCCAATATTTAATGTAGAGACAGATGCCGCAAATCCTGGAGATGTGGCTAACAACATAACAATTAACAGCAGCATCCAAACAGGTGGAACAAGAATAATAGATCTTAAAGCAATAGATGAATGGGGTAACCCAGTATGGCCTCAACGTGACAAGCCACAACTTTCAGAAATAACTTCAATTGGAATGTATGTTGATACATCAGGAGTTAGATACACTAACCCAATTGATGGATTGCAAAACTTGTCTAAACTTGGAGAAGTAAACTTGTACTTTGGACCAGAAGCAACATTGTATACAAACTCTAAAGCAATCAGAATTGGAGATACTGTAGATTCAACTGGTACCGTAATTAAGAGTAACATCTTAAAACCATTCAATGATGCATTGACTAACTTACCAGGTGGAGCAGTAGTAAATCCATTGTCAGCAAGTTTGACTTGGCAAGTTGCAGCAAAACTTGATTCTAACAACCAATTGTCAGAAATTTACATGAGTAAAGTTCCTTATCATTCATTCGCTTATGACAATGATAAGTCTCTAGTAAACTTCACAAACAACTTGGATAACATTTATGAAATCGCTAAGCCGCAAAGTGCTGAAAAAGTTATCTTCAACAAGTTGAACAGCTTAGGTAACGGAGAAGGGCATATCCTGGCTCAAGCATTTGACCAAATGAGAGGTCACATTTATGGTGGAGTTCAACAAAGAATTAAATCTACATCGGATATCTTGACTGGAGAAATGAACGGATTAAGAAGCGACAGAAATGTTTCTAAGGATTCTAACAAGTTCAAGGCATTTGGACAAAGAAACGAGTTCAAGACAGATACAGCAGGAATGCCTGACTGGTACAGCAATGCAGGAGGATTTGCATTCGTTCATGAAGATGAAACTGTAAGACTTGGACAATCATCAGGATGGTCAGCAGGTGTAGTAAACAACTACTTCACATTCAAGGATTTATCTAAATCTTATGAAAACCAAGCAATGGCTAAAGTTGGAGTGTTCAAGACAATCCCTCTTGATGCGAACGGAACATTTGTTCTTAGCCTAGGTGGAGACGGATTCTTTGGAAGAAATGACATGAAACGTAGATTCTGGGTAGTAGATCAAGAATTCAGAGCGAAAGCAAGCTACTATTCTTATGGTGCAGGACTTAACGCAGGACTTGAAAAGGCATTTGTAATAAATGACGGATTCAGCATAGTTCCAAATGTAGGAATCAGAGCTGAATACGGAAGATTCTCATCAATCCATGAAAATGGAGACATGGCATTGAACGTTAAGAGCAGACGACTACGTGTCAGTTAAGCCAAGCGCAGGAATCGACTTCAGATACAGCCAGGAAGTATTCAAGAACTCAAACTTGACAGCAAGCTTAGGATTTGCGTATGAAAACGAAATCGGAAAACTTTACGATGTTGAAAACGAAGCAAGAATCGTAGGAGCATGGACAGACTACTTCGGAATCAGAGGAGACAAGGAAGACAAGAGAGGAAACTTCAAGTCAGACTTGAAACTAGGATTAGACAACGGAAGATTCGGATTCAACGTAAACACAGGATACGACTCAAAAGGACACAACTTCAGAGCAGGATTAGGATTGAAAGTATTATACTAATAAATTCTAGGAATGCTGGAAATAGACTTTAAACAAAACAGGGGAGGGCTGCCAGAGATGGCGGCTCTTCTTTTGTTTATTGAACTTAGTAAAAAAATTTTTAATAAAAAA
>BNJU01004894.1_pt1 | contig 67157 bp, 72 predicted proteins | sample 8539281 | NCBI WGS metagenome assembly BNJU01 (sample SAMD00202456, study PRJDB9452) | human saliva metagenome | isolation source: human saliva | place: Japan
TTGCTGGCAAACTGACAAAGAACATCGTAGCAACTGTGTAAGTATCATGCGCGTGCGCAGGGCGTCATCTCGATCGCCCCTACGGTACTGCTCACAGCGCCCGCCCTATACGTCATACACGAACAGAGCGAGGCGGGAGCGGCCTTCGCCACTCCCGCTCTCTGAAACCCAACTGGAGACATTCTCTGTAGAGAACGCGCCTCAACCTAGCGCGTTCAGTAAACCGTGATCACGACCGAAACGCACGTCGCGAGCCGCTGCGAGCTTCTGGACTGCGCCCGTAGATGTCGATGAAAGCCGCGCTGACGAGGACCGATCAAGCTGTATCGCCGGTCCTCGTAGGTCGCGCGCGCTGAAGTCGTACAGCGAGCTCGGAGCGGCGACCGTTGATTTCGTCGCGCGTCCGACGTGCAGCACTACGCGGATATCGCCGGAGACGTACTGCTGGGTGTGCCTGATGAAAGGCATCCATCGACTTCTCTCGAGCGGCGAGTACCACTGGGCCTCGCAGACGAGTTCGCTGGTGCCTGCTTCCAGCTGGCGCCAGTAGCGGCGCTGCATGCGTCTGGCGCGTCACCGACTCGAGGGCGTGCGCCTCGGCGAGCGCGACCGCGCCGGGGGCCTCGCGTAGATTTACGGACTTGATGCCGACGAGGCGGTCCTTCGACCATGTCGATACGGCCGATGCGGCACCCGCACGGCGGTTCAGTTTTCTGAATGGCCTCGGCGCGGTGTCACGCGCCGACTCGTCGATGGCGACGGGATGCCCTCTTTCTGGAGGTGATGATCGACCGTCCGGCAGAGCGGCGGGTAGGTCGGTCGTCGAGTGTAGTTGCAGACGTTCCTTGGTCGGAGCGTTCCACAGGTCTTCGAGGAAGCCGGTCTCGACGGCGCGGCACACGTTCTGGCCGATCGAGAAGGGACGCGTGCTTGGTGGTCCTGACCGGCAGGCTGTAGCTGGCGTAGTCGATCGCGATCGTCACGCGTCAGCGCGAGGTCACGGACCGGGGAAATGCAGTCCATGCCGAAGCCATCGAGGTAATCGAGACCCTGAAACGGACCTGGTCGCGTCGCCTCGCCTCGTGCAGCCGTGGCGCGACGGTCGTCGCACCAAACTCGCGTGCGGCCTTCACGAGGTGCTTTGCGACGACGTGCACGACGAGAGGGCCGATACGTAGGGGTACTTGCCCTCGTACTAGAGCGTTGGCCCTGAAGCAGGCACGCAGATACCTTCGCGAACTGTCGCGAGCGTCTGCCACGTACCGCCCACAGCACCATGGAAGCCGCGGGCGCGCTGGCGAATGACTCAAGGTCCTTCCGCCTGGCCGACGTCGACGGCGATGGCGACGACCCCACGCATGGTCTGAATGCCGATCCATCCGATGGCGACAGAGGTGTCCAGGCCGCCTGAATACGCCAGACGACGCGATCTTTTGCTCGACGCGTGGGTTCCTTCCACCGTTAGTCTGTGGTGCCCGGGCAGTAAGCCCGTACGAAACGAGGCCGGACTAGTTTTCGGGAGTGCTGCCGGGTTCATGAGGGCCAGCAAGATCGTTCAACCTCAGCCGCGCCTTTCGCTGCGGCAGATCACGAGTGATTGCGCCGTCGCCAGCGATTGTTCCGGCGATCTGTCGCGGTTTCACCTCGCGTCGTGATCGACGACGCGAGGAGGTTGGCTGCACCCACCCGCGCGCGCAGGACGATGCTGGTTTGCCCACCTCACGGAGGCAACAAGTGACAGTTGGCACCCAGCGCTGCCAGACGGAACGTTGGCAGCGGCTCAGCGTCGGGTCAAACCGCCGTCGGTCGGGCACCGTAGATGAGCGCACCGGATGCTATCGCATCTTCGTCGCGCAGGTCCATCAGATCGCGAGAGGGTCAGAGCACGCAGTCCTCCTGGCTACCGACGATCAGACGCCAGAAGACTCGATCATCTCATGACGCGCAATTTTGAAAGCTCGGAAACGCGGGTGCTAACCTGGGCGTACGATCATACACACGAACGCATCGCCAAAGCGGCGAGGTTGCCTTCACCCGCTTGCTCACAAATCTCGCCTTCAACGCAGCCGCGATATCGTCAGCCCACCTCGATCGCGTCCTGAAATGCGGAAGTCGCCCCCACAACGCCAGCTGTGACGCGCGACCGAACGCTCACGCAGCGACAGAAGCTCAGGTTGGGTAACGGCCCGGCTGCGCGCAGTCACGCTGACGTAAGAGCAGTGACCGACACGATTACCATCCTGCTCCGAGTGTCATATCGCCACGGCGCGACGGAGGCTGCCCACACCGGCTTGTCGCGCAGATCATCCTGAAGTGCTCCATGGTTGCGCCCTGGGCATCCACTGGCATGTAGACGGCAGAGCCAACGACGCGTCGTAGGTTCAACCGTGGTCACGCCGTCAGCAGGCGCGACACGACGGCAGTAGTTCCCGCCGCGCTTATGATGGCGTCGGCGACCTCATCCGGTCGCCCTGCGCTTTGATGATGCAGTAACAAGGATGCATGTGGTCCATCGTAGCGAAGACCGGCCGAATCGTAAGGCACAACGCCCCAAATGGAGGTGCCACAATCGCCGATTCGACCGGTCTGTCGTCAGGCCTGCGCAATGACGCCCCAGACCTGGATGCCCGCACGAGACCTGCTCGGGCGTACCTGCGAGGATTCCTCTCGGTCAGCGTGGTCAGCCGCGCGCAGACGCAACGTGCAGTGCGAGAGAACGTAGGCTCCCTGCACCTGATCGCCTCTCATAGATGTCGAAAAAGCGTCACGGACTCGGCAAGTTGGTCGGCCCCTCATAATAATCTGCTCGACGCGCGACGCGTGGGATATCGGAGGCACGACGAGAGCAATGTCTTCCTTGGCCAGTGGAACGTCGAGGACACCCCTGACCTGATGGGCCGTTCATCTGGAGAGATCAGCGCATCTACGTCGATCTCGAATGCGCACGAACGCGCCGGTAGGCCGAAGGCGGCAGGTCGCGGCGACAGCTCGCCAGCAAGAGCAACATCCACGAGGTCGCCGATTCAGCGCGCACGAAGATGCGCGCGACGCGGCCGGGTGGAACGGTGCGCTCGGGCAGCGGGATCCGTCGTGCCGAGCGGGCACGGGTTACCCTCAGTGCGGCACCGTCCATCCAAGCGCGGTCACCAACGCGAACGCCGAGCCCGAGGGCCACACGACGCACGTACCGGTATGCCCGCTCAGTCGTAAGCGTTGGCAATTCGCCAGGACAACGGCTCGAAACGGCTCGGCTTATCAGGACACCGCCAATGCAAAGCCAGCTGAGACACTGGGCCTCAAGCGCCGCGATTCGTCGGAGGGACGTTCCTCGGCGCTACAGATCCGCCGGCACAGTACCTGCGGGACGAGCAACCTTGACCCGAAGATCGCGACATCCCGCGTTGGAGCGACATGTTACGGCCGGCGTGACGTCGAGAAGGGTATCGAGCACCGTGGTGCAGCCAGGGGCGTCATCCACGGGTTGCGCAGGCAGGTTCAAGACGCGGATCAATGGCGGGAATACCCCTGACGATCCCAGGCCGGACACTTAACGGGAAGACCTGACTCGACCAATCCGCCGCCATCGGCCAGCGTAGCGGCGCCAGACGCGCCTTCTGCGCGACAGTCACCGTGGCCAGCCGAGCAGTCGGTACCACAACGGGATATTGTCGTAGCCGTCGAGACAAGACTCTCGACCAGGTCTGCTGGAGCGTGAGATCGGGGACGCCACGAGGGGAGCGTCACCGTGAACGCGCCATTATCGCCTGACGACGCAGCCGACCGCGCAGCTCGCCGGGGTGGCCACACCCGTCAGGGCGCCCACCACACCCTGACGGGCAGCGAGATAACGACGGCCTGCCGCGCCGATCCACGTCCGGTGACGCTCGGATCGAGCGTGCCGCCACCGTATCTGACGAGGGAGTCAACGGTCGCTGCGCCACCGTGGAAGGTGGTCCGTGCAATAGTGCTTCACAGGGCTCGAGTGCAGCTTGTCGACGCGAGCTACGCGCGACCGACACAGAATCGAAGCGAGCGCTCAGCACGTCGGTCGCCGCTGACTCGTGGAGTAGGCCCGCCCATGACACCGGCGATACTGATGATGCGCGAATCAATGTCGGGAGAGCCGGTGATGAGCAGATCTCGCGTGGGTCGAGTTTTCAGCTCCTCGTCCGCGAAAGCGTGGCGCACGACGATCGCGCCAGGGTCGCCCAGGTCGGCGCATCGGCTGATCGAGCGGTCATACGACGTAAGCGGGGCCGTCAACGGCCAAGACAAGGAGATGTCAGGCTGAGACCGACCATCAGCGCGAGTCAGCGTTAGGCGCCCGCCGCGCACGACGCGAGCAACGAAATGGTTCATTACCGACGCGGCCGCGGATCGGGGCGTCGTCGAGAATACGACCGGGAAACCGTTTGCTCGCAGGTGGGTTTTGCCGCGATCACGCTGGCAGTGCCCCGATTGCGGAACGCGCCCGTCGAGCGTGAGTACGAGCAATGCCGCGCATCGAGTAGTTGTAGCCGCGGTCCGGGTCACGTTGATTCGAGGACCCTTTCGCCCAGCCCCACAGGAAACATGTTCGCGGGCCGATGGCAGGAATTCGGCGGTCTGGAAGTACTGGCAGCACGATGATGCCGTTTTGTCCTCAGTTCGAGTTCAACGCGCGGAACAGATCACGCCGTCAGAGACGTGACCGAGGTCTTGTGCGCGTGGCGATCTGAAGTTCCCGGGCAGAATGGCCTGGCAAAGACACGACGACCAGGTCGTCGACGTCGGTTGTGGGCGCCGCAGATGATGCCAGCGGCCCCGTGCCGGGAGTATCACAGTCGCCGACATCCACGCGCAGCAGTAGTTCACGATCTTGCCGTTCGAGGCGAATCTCCTCCACACGGGTGAGGACGACCCACCACGAGCGGGCCGGAAAAATCGCGCCGGTGAATTCTCTTCTCTTCGCTACGACCTTCACGAGGGCGGCGGCAAGCGCTCGGCATCCGTGCCCTGGGAAACATCACCAGCGGGAACCATAGTACGTCGTCACCCTTCCATTCACTCCGAACTGGGAGAAACGAACGTCTCTCGAACGATGTCGATGCATGTCGGCGATGCGACGCAGCATCAGCGCAAGTGCTCAGATGCCACCATGCTGAACGCGAAGCCCGAGAACTCCTCGGTCGACGCCGCCGAGCGCAGCACGTTCGGCTGACCAGGCCGCAGTCGCCCCACTCGATCCAGCCGCCGCCTTCTCTGCGGAAACCATAGATCCATCTTCGGCGCTGGCCCGTGAACGGGAAGTACGAGGGATGCAGATCGGGTCTTCGCCTCAGCTTCCATCACGGCCTTGCGAAGTGGTCGAGGACGCCCTTCAGTGAGCCATCGTTGTGCCCTTATCGACGGCGGAGGCCTCCACCTGGCGGGAACACCGGCGTGTGCGTCGCATCAAGAGCGTCGGAGGAACACTCAAGCCGGGCACGCCATCAGAGAGGCACGTCACGCGATTGCACGGCTGCGATCAGACCGAGAGGTGTGCGTGCATCACCAGGCGTGCACCATCCCGGTCTCTGGCGCCCACACCACGGCCGTCGATGCAGAGCGTGTCCTGCATTCATGAGCGGGTGACGATGCTCTGAAGTCTCAGCGAGTCGAAGTTGAACTACCTGTGCTCGATCTCTCGGCCCCCGGCGATATCCCAGCCCATCGCCACGGAAGAAGTCGGCAACCTCTTCCACCAGTCCGAGGTGAGTTCCACCGCGCGACGCGCAGTCGGTAGCGTCCACGGACTCCTCGACCAGCATACGAGCCCCTGCTCAGCGGCGAGAACGGTTTGCGTTCCTCGAGCGCGTCAGGTCAAAGCCTTGCAACCAAGGTTCTGCGGCACTGCGCCAGCGGGTTCGGCGAGCCGATCGTGCGATTCGCCGTGACAAGGTGTCGAGGACCGCAGCCCGATGGCCTTTGAGCGTCGAGTGAATCCGCGGGTTTCGATATCGGCGAGGCTGGCCTCGCAAGTATGCCGGACGGCTGCCTGTCAAGACAGGATCATGTCAGGGCATTGCCAGCCATGTCCTGCTTCCTTCTTCTTCCATCTAAATAACATTGCGCGCATGACGCGCACCGCCCACTATCCTACCCGTTCGCTCATCCGAAGTCACCGATCCACGGGCGCGCTACCCCTGTAAGACGGAATGCGCCTGCGCGGCCCAACAGTCACCGAAGGAATCCTGTGTCTCACATCACGCACCGGAGAATGCGTCACGGCCCGTCCTGCGCCCGCCCTCTTTCGCCAAGCGTGTGCGTATCCAGCACACTCGCGCGCGCCAGCGTCGAGGCATTCTCACGATGTCACTGCTCATTACGCGCTCACTGCGCCCATTCTCGAGGCAGTGGGCGTTGACATGTTGCTCGTTGGCGATTCACCGGCAACGTGATTCGCCACTCTTCGACACCTGCCCGTGACCCATTACGGAGGCGTCACGCCGTCGTCGCTCGACCTCGCGCGCCATGATCGTCGCCGACCTGCTCGGCACCCGCTTTATTAATGGTCGAGCACGCTTTTTGGCCTCCGCAACCGCCCATGAAGGCCGGGCATTGGTGAAGCTTGAGGGCGGGCAGAGCCGCGCTCATATTATTGTTGGCCCGTCCGGCCGGTATCCCGTGCACACCTGGGCCACGTCCCCAGTCGAAAACACTTGGTGGCCCGCATGGGCCGTGGAGCGGGCGCGACGCTCTCGCCGCACGCCGAGGCCAACGATAGCCGGCGCCTTCGCCGTCGTCTCGAGATGGCGCCCGCTTCTATCGCCAATGAACCGACCCAGACCCTCGTTACTGCCACGATCGGCATCGGCGCTGGTCCGAACACGGACGGACAGGCAGTACCGTCTGCCCGATGGCGGGCTACTCCGACTGGACACTGTCACCAGGTGCAAGTTCGGTCAACTCGAGCTGCACTACGAGGTCAACCGACTACGTGAGGCTGCCGAGCGCCTTCCCCGCCCCGACAACTACAAGCACCGACTAACGCCAACGTTCGTAGTGAGACACATGGAAGCATCTGCACTGCTCGTCGCGCGCCCTCATACGCTGCTGGCCACGTTCAAGCCGACTTCGCGCTGCGCCCGTGAGCACGGGAGAGCGCCTCTGAATACATGTGCCCCACGATGGCCCTGAGGCGTCACCGCCTCGGAGAGTCAAGAGTCTCTGAGACCATCGCGAAGATCCAAGAGGCCGGTCGTACAGGCGGGCGCTACCGAGGCGCGTCGGCGCGGCTACGCAGCGCCGGCGTGACCACCGATGAGCTGGACCGCATCGGCCACGAGTTCTTATCGCGCACGAGACGTCACCGTGCTCAGTTACATGGGCTTCTCAGTCCAGACGTCCATTAACGAGTGTCATTTGCCACGGTCCCCTCGATGCGATCGCCCGCTCGACGACGGTGACATCATCAATATCGACATCACCGCCTACATGACGGCGTTCACGGTGACACGCGTGATGTTCGCTGAGGTCGGCACCGTCGACCGAGGAGCCGCCGACCCAAGTCATCGAGCACGGAACGCTACGATGCGGTGCATCGGGCGTCGTCGGCCCCGGCCGCGAGATCAACGTGATCGGTCGTCATCGAGGCCCACGCGAAGCCTGACCACGGCGTGGTGCGCGACCACATTCCCCGACACGGCGTCGGCGAGGCCTTCCACCCGGTCTGATCATCCCCTACGACGCAGCCTCTTCGGCCTCCACGACACGGCCGCGGAGCCCGGTGGCTAATCTTCACGATCGGAAAGCCGATGACCCCGGCACGGTCGAGGAGCAGTGACGACGATTGGACGATCGCTCGCCGATCGCCTGCGCACGCCCAGTTCGAAAGGACACGATCGGCCGTCACCGAGGATGGCTGAAATCACCCTCCGTGACGTGCTGATGCTGGAGGCCCTGCTCGACTCCCTCAGCAGTCTGAGGCGGGTTTCGCTATTAGTCGCGGACATCCCATATTCCGGCAATGGCGGGCCTTAGGGCCCGCGACAACAGGATTTCGGCTGAGAGGGGCTGGCGCGGCTCGTGTCGCATGCGGCATCATCGTTATCGGCGGATCGGGCGCTCAAGGGCGCGCCTGCTGATCTGAAACCGGCGAGTGCTATCGGCGATCAGGCTCGAATTTTCAATTCCCCACCCCCGCGACGCCTGACGCTGCTCCAGCAGTGTGTCATGAGGTCATCGATCAGCTCGGCGTCACAATCGGTGTTCCGATCGGTGTCACCTTCCTCTGCCCCGTCTTTTGACGCAGTTCATCCCCACATGGCGAGAATTCGACCAGTCGTGGTCAACGTCAATGTCGACGAGCTGATGGAGCGCTACCTGGGACGCGCTGTCGTCGCACTAAACGATGCGGACGCGGCGGGTAATGCCGAGGTCGCGGTCGGCGCAGCCAGCGGGGTCATGACGGCGTCATCGTGTTCACCACCCAGGGCACTGAATCGGCCCGCGATTATCGTCAACGCACTTTCCTTCAATCACCGAGCCGGCCACCGAGAGATCGACGCAACCGACGTGAGAAGAACGCTCGGCCAGAAGACCCTCCAGGCTCAACCGTAGAGCAGGGCGCAGCGCCTCCAGCGCTGGCTACAGCCACGCCGAGTTCTGTGCTCAACCGACTCTTCGTGGTCGGTGGTGGCGCGGTTCAGAACCACGAGAAGTTCATGTCTTGACCGAAGACCCGATGATCCCCGCAAGCTTTCAACACCGCCGGCATCGTTCGGTGCCGCTTCAACACGCGGCGCAGCATAGCGCCTGATCGCGGACGACGAGCGACGCAGTAGCGACCGACGCGAGTCGGGGGTCCTTCAATCTGTCGGCTCATACGTCATGCCCCTGTCACGCACGCCGTTACCGGTCGTGCGTAGTGGCGACCATTCATTCAGACCGTCGCGCCACGACGGCTCTCCAGCAACCTACCGCAGGCATTGGATCGGGCCACGCGGCCTGCGTTCGGTCTGTTCGGTGGTTACCTAGCCGACGCAGTCACCCGCGCCGCTGGCGAGCCTTACCTCGCTCATTCACGCTTGGCTGCCGGTGGCTTCCGTTTCGCGGCACCGTCCCTGCGGGTTACCCCGTGGCTGCGCGCCATCACCCTGCCCCAGGGAGCCCGGACGTTCCTCGAGCGTTTCGCCAGCCGTGCCCAGTCACAGATCCGCACGATCATAGCGCGCATGGCCGCGCCCCGAGCAGGGTGGTCACCATGCTGATCTGGTTGCCTGCCGGAGGAAAGAACGCGCTCGCGGCCCGTCGATGTCGCGACTGTCCGCCACGAGCTGTCGTGTAACTGTGTGGGTGAGACTTCTTAGGCGCTCGGGACGGCCCTCGAAGCGGTTGCGCAACCTGAAGCGTCGGCGTACGCACGACCTCTCTCCGTAGGGGCCTGACCGCACTCGATTCTGCTCCTGCGCCCCGCCTCCCGTCCCTGCTTACCGGAGTGCCGCGAGGCGCTGAGGAGTGCACCGAACGCTCAGACAAGCGCAGGCGAACGATCTTCCCGTTTCTTTGGCGTCCTTCCTCAGCGAGTCATTCCGACCACTCTGCGGGGCGGTCCCCGCTCACCCGGAAGTGTCCTGTCGACCTTTGGTAGCTGGCGACTCGACGAGACTTCGTCCCCCCGAGCATCGGAGCACATCATCATCGACGGCCGATTCAAACTTATCGCCGCGTGCAAAGCACCGTGGGCGCGTCTGGGAGCTGCGCGTCGAGCGCGAGGCGGACGGCAAGCGTTTCCGGTCATTCTACGATGCGCAGCGTTGGCGCGGCGCCATCACCGGGCCGTTGGCCTCTTGACGGCTATCGCGCCGAGTGGAACCATGGCGGCGGAAAAGGCCCCGGAGGAGGCCGCGTACTGCTGTCACTGGGTGACGCGAAGGGACACGAACACCGCGTCACTGGCGTGGAATATGGCCCTGAAAAGGCGATCGAAAAGCGCGATCAACACGGCTGGCAACGTTGGTTACGCACCGATAGGTAGGTTATCCTTTTCCGAACCTGGTGGTGACCGCCGACACATCGGCCATCAAGCGAAAACCATAGGCATGATCAACGAGGACTACCTGGCCAATATTCACCACCCACCGTCAGCTCCAGTACAGAAAATGGAGATGTACGCGTTCATCCACTTCGGCATGAACACGATGACGGACTGAGAAGGGGCGAGGGCCGAGGATCCGGCCCTGTTAATCCGGGCAACGTCGTCGATCACTGTCAGCGCCGGCATGACCGGAAGTGTGACTAACCGCAAGCACCATGATTTGTTGTCAGCCGTCGGCTCATACGTAGCACCCGTGAATCGTCGCCGTGGAAGGACGGGCGCGGCGACCCGTGCACGAGGTGTCTGACGTCAGTTGCACGTCATGGCCTGCTCGCGTACCGTCCCCTGACATGACCGAGCCGACTCACGGCCAGGGCGAGGCTCATAACGACTTTCACATCAACCAGCCATCGAGCGTCAATTCACCGGCCCGGTTCTCTCCGTGGCTGGACGGCGTGCGGCGAGGGCCCCAACGCAGCAGGTTCATGATCGCGCGTATTCACGACACGGTCCGCGCGTTGGCACCCGAGGCCGTCATCTCGGTGTGGTGGCCCGGATGTGCGCTGGCGGTGGCAACGAGGCGGGTTTCAGTACAACGAGTGGTCGGCTGCTCCCGCCTCTCTCGCGCGAGGCCGAACGCACCGCCGAGAAGTCACAGCAGGATAGTCGATGACGGCGAGTTTTCCGTCAGGTGGTTTCCGCGACGAGGATCTGGGCTCGCGCGGGCACCGGGCCGGCTCTCCGGTCCCCTCGTCTGGTACTGCCGAGGTCACTACCTCCACGCGTGCGAGGCTGGTTCCACCACGACGTCGAGGACCTGGAGGTGCGCCACCGTCGACAGGCTGTTCTCGATCTGGAAGCGGCTCGGTCGGCGGTAATGCCACCTTCCTGGGCGCACGCCAGGCCGCGACGGCTCCTCGCAGACGCCGACGTCGAGGTCCTGGCGCGCCTGGGCGAAGATCACGGACTCTCAGCCCGCGTCGCATCGCGGCGTCGCGCGAGGACGACGGCGACGTCGACCCTGAGCTTTGATGAAAGCCGCGCACGGTTACAACGACGCCCTCGAGGAGTGGCCATTCCCAGGGTGGTCACCGCGGCGTCGGACGGCGACGGCAGAGATCACTGCGAACTGCGTGGCCACTGCCCATCGTCACTCCTGAAAGCCTGCGACCGCCACCCGCGTGTGACGGTCACGAAGAGCAGCAGCTTCACCGGCAGCTCATTATCGAGGTTCGAGCTCAGCGCGGCGTGTTCGCCGCCGCGCGCACGACGATCCAGCGTGTCCGGTCAGGTAGAAAACCGTCGGCGGCGCAGGCGAATACGCTCGAGTCTCCATTGCCAGGGTCAGTCAGGCGACGCCGAGGCTACCGCGGACCCGATGACGGCGAGTGCCAGGCTGTGCGTGCGCGTCCTGTCTCGAGAAGGTCCGCGCAGATCGATCAGCGAGCTCACGACGTGCGCGATGACGCGACGCAAGTTCTCATCAGAGTCGGCAACGTCGGCCCGGAACCGGGCCTTCAGCGCCTCGACGTCGGCGGCGATGGCCCAGCCAGCCTTCATCTGCCGAGCGGCGCGGCGGCTTTCGACGCGTTCCTCGGCCTCCACCTGATCGTCCTCGAGCTTGGCGAGGCGGCGATCCATCTGGTGCCGATCTCCGTGTTCCATGGTCGAGACATACCAGCAGCGGGTACCCGGTTGTTGTCGATGCGCTCTGTTGGCGCTTGCGACGCCAGCGACCTTCGCACCCCATCTTCGATGGTCACCTCACGAATCGCGTCCGGGCGATAACGGTTCCGGTCATGGCGCGCGAGGTCAGCAACGCGTCCGGCGAACCGCGAACCGTCGCGCGCGGGTGAGAATCGCGCCTGTGGCGCAGCGCCGACTCCTTCTGGTCGAGGCTTCAGTCGAGCAGTTCGAGCTGGTTTGCAAAAGCGATGCTTCACGCTGTTCTCCCGGGTGACCTCGAGGGTTATCATTCATTGGGCTCGGGGTGACAATCGTAGAGACTAATGGTTCCATCGGCGGTGCGAGCGGGCCTCAAGCAGCTTTTGCAAGAGGACGGAAATACGGGGACTCTTGTCGATCCGCACAGGGCGCCGCCCCGAGGTGCTCGAGGCGGTGATGGCGTCCGCCGTGGCTGTCACCTGGCGGCGTGCGCCGCTTCGAGCGCGTTATTCCCCAGCGCCGCTCAGGAATACATGCGCTGCACTGGGCAGTCTCGTCGCCACCGACGAAGAGACCGGAGTAGCCTGGCAGCACGGAGTGATGTGGTCGCGAAGGTGCCGAGCGTGGTTTCCTGTCGACGGTGCCGACGCGTCCCAGGCCGATTCGTGCTGTCCCCATGTCGGTGCTATTACCTGCCCAGCGGCATTGGTACCAGCAGACCGATTTTCGTCGCAACGCCGTCACAGGCCGGCTAATGGCGTTGGTGCAGCATTGAATGTATGATACCGAGCGGATCAGGAAGTCAGACGACGCGTCTTCGGGTCGGTCACGCAGGAAGGACGCGCTGCGTAGCAGAAGGGGTGATGCGTGATCACCATGTCAGATTCCCGTCACCGATCGACCGGCGATAGCCTCGAGCGCACAGCCGTGCGGTGGACTGGGCGCGAGTGAGAATTGACCGCACGGCGGCTGGGTCGACAATAAGCATCAACCCGGATCCCAGGATCGCAGGCTGTAGCTGCCGGGTACCACGTGACCTATGAGTGCCATGACGTTCAACAGTCCAATGAGTTCCTTCCAAGGAATTATGGTGGTGGGTCATTGGAGACGAAGCACCGTACGCGTCACATACGAACCCCATCTGTGGGCGTGGGACCCCGCCCGCGACCACTCACAACGTGATTTTGAGCTTACTCGACCAGGTTATCGATGCTGCAGGTTGACGCGCTTCAGCCTCGCATGAGGTCTTCGCCGGCGGCGAGACACACCGTTTCCTCACCCTACGCCCACGGGACGGCGGGGCCGCCACGCTTCCGGAGGACACCCTCCACCATCATTTCGTCATCCGCACGGGATCGCGCGTGTTCTGCGACGTGGCACGGCCCCGGACAGGTCGTCGCCCACCCAGTCGTCGCCTGCGCGAGCCGTCGACCTCGTGCGGTGGATCCGGCGGCTGCGAGCCTCGGTGATCGGACGCACGCGTGCGGGACGTCTGACCCGCCCGTCCACCGCGTCGTGAGGGCCGCGCGGGCGTGTGGCTCACCGAAGAGGGGCGCCGCGACCGCAAGATCTGCGCGATCGGCCTCGAAAGGGTAGCGCGCGGGCGACCCTGCACGGCATCGCCCCTGAACGTCGATATCGACCCGGCCCACGCTTGAGGGCATTATCCCTGCGGCCTCACGGACGCCGACGTGACCTCCCTGTCGTGGGAAGGCATCCACACAACCGTCTCCGACGCTGCATCCGAATCCTTCTCCGCGCATGGTGGAGCACATCATCTCCTCGTGCCTATGCGACCACTCCGCCGTTTCGCTGACGACGAGGTCAACGCTATGAGTACTCCTGCGCGATCCCGAAGGACGCGTCCGCGCATCGAGGTGCGTAATCTCCGGCAAACCTCGATCGGTAAGAAGCCCGGTGGATCCGCACGACCGCGAGTTGCTGGCGAGAACTACCAGGACATGCGCCTCGCTCTCACACGAAGGGCCTGCACACGGTGTGCGTGCCGGAGTGCGAAGCTTGCTCAACATCTACGAGCGCTGGCAGGATCCGCGCGAGGCGACCTTCCTGCTCGGCGGTGCCTGGCTGCACGCGCCGCTGCGACTCTGCGACATCGCGACGGGTCGTCCCACGGAGTACGACTTAAGGACGAGCCGCGTCGCACTCGCCGAGGTCCGATCCGCGAACCTTGACCTGCGCTTCTACGCGACGATCACGGGCGTGACCCGGACGGATCTGCCCGACGGTGCAGCGTGGGCTCTCACGCCGAGATTCTGCTTTTCGCCTCATCCACGGAAGCTCCAACTCGAACGGAGGCGTGGAGCTCCTCGTGGACGATTTCCTGCGTGGTCAGGCCGGAGTCGATTGACATGGTCATCGAGTGCCGGTCCGCAGGTCTTCGCGCGCAATTGGAGACGGTGCCGCGCATCTTCAGACGCTCGCCCCGCCTTCAACTCACGACCGCTCAGTCTCGCAATGATCTAGCGCGCCCACGACGGCGGCATGGTCACCAGTCAGACCTCATTCTGGGCAATGGGCGAGTCGCGAGGGAGATCAGCGCCGCCATGCGCGCGACCCGCACCGCGGTCGGGTCTGTGACCTGCTGCCTCACGCAGTACTCCGCGGCCCCTCCCCTCCACCACCCGATCGTATCGCGTCCATCGACGAGCCTCGTCGAGCTGGCAGCCGAGGCCGAGGGAGCTGGGCTCGCAGCGTCGCGCGCGCAGGCGCGTGCGCTCGTCGTACCGCGCGGGTCTGCTGTGGAGCCAAGGGCATGCGCGCCCGCGGCTGTGAGATCCCTGAGCAGCTGCTGCGGCACATTGAGAACTCGGGTCGACGCTGCAGTGAGTGCCGAGCTCTGTCCTGGCGCGCGAAAGAGCGTCGGGCGTCCGCGCAGCGATGGCTGCGAAAGGCCGCCACGGCCTCACGTGGATCGACTATTCCGCACCGCAGCGTCATCGCGGCGGCGCAAGTCATCGCTATCCGGAAGGACTGTCCCTGCGGATGCGAGCAACCGGCGAGGAGTGACCGGCGTACGCGAGGCGGCAGTCGCACTCGTCGCTCGTCTCGCCGCGCCTCTGAAGATGCTGCCATCAGCGAGGGACACTGCCCATCGCGGTCGTCGGAGCAAACCGCCGCGGTAACTGCAACACTGCACGGGCGGTCGCGCTGCGCGCGGTGACGGTTCGCTGCCCCGCGTATGCCCTCAGCTGCGCTCGCGCCTCGATCGTGCGAGCAGGTGTGGCGTCCGTGGTGTTCTCGACGGGGCCTCGGCGCCCCACTCTTCCCGCACCGACCGACGCGCGCGCAGGTCGCTTCGTTTGCGAATCTGTCGGCGATGGTGGACTCGCGTCTGCGCCCATCGAGAAGGATCCCGCACGCTGCGGGACCGAGCTTCGCCGCCATCTTGTTCACGTCGGGTTCCACGGGCACTTCGCGTCCCGGCCGAGCTCACGTGCACGAGGTCATCGCGGTGGGGATCGACGTAGCTCGCGAGGGCTTCGATTACGCGCGCCGACGTCGTCCGTCGTGGGTGCGTGCGCGCCCGCGAGACATCGGGGGTTTTCAACGGCACCTCGATGGACGTGTGGACGCACGGCGGAACCCTCGTCACGCTCGGTTTCCCGTCTCGCTGCGGCGCGGCGCTCGGTCGACGCGATCGAGCGCTACGGGATCACGATGATGTTCGCCGTGCCGCGATTGTGCGCGCATTGCTCGATGAGCATCAGCGCGGTGGCGGCGACCTTGTCGTCGTGGGTCACGTCCCTCGTCGGCGGCGCGACGACGGCGGACCTCGCGGACGCGATGCGCGCGGCCGGCCCGTCCCCCATTCACGTGTGGGCATGACCGAGACCTCCGGTGCCGGGCACGGTGGCCACACCCGGATCTCGGCACCAGCCGGATCGCTGGGTTCCTTTCTCACGTGGACCTGTGTGTGATGGCCAGCAACAGGCGCGCGAAGCCGAGGGTCGGCGAGACATGGGCGGATCTGCGCGAGGCCCGGCGTCGTGAGCGGCGAGGGTGTGGCTGGCAGTACAGGCGACCTGGCGACGAAGACGGAGGACGGCTGGCTGCACATGGTGGGGACGCGCCCACAGCATGATCAACACGGCCGAGAGCTCGTCGCTCCACCGACGATCGAACGCGTCTTCTGCCGTTCCCTCGACGAGGTAACGGGATGCGCGCTCGTCGTGGGACGCCGGATGAACGCTGCAGCGGATCGTCGCCGCGCTGATCGTCTCCTGCGCGCGGCCGCGCCGAGCCTCCGTCGATGAGCATCGAGCGCTGTCCGCAGCAGCGATGCCCTGGCACCGTGGAGAGAAAGTTCGTGCGTGCTGGTCGTCGACTCGCTGCCGACGACGACCACAGGCGCAAGCCGGATCCGGCCGCGGCAGCACGCCTCTTCGACGCGCGTGAAGGCCATTGGGCGGGTGCGCCAGGACCGTCGTGCAAAAGTGCGAGCACCATTAGCATGGGTAAGATTAGCCTTGCTTAGTTGAAGGAGAGTCTCGAGGTCCCGCCACCGCATTGTCATCATCGGTTCCGGCGCAGGCCTGACGGCAGCTCGTCGACCGAAGAACGCCGACGCCGTATCACCATCCTGGCCCGCACATCGCACCACCTCTCCAGCCCCTGCTGTAGCCCAGGTGGCCGCAGGCATCCTCCGAGGGGCGACATCGTCCACCACGCGCGAAATCCTGCGCGGCGAAGAACGTCACCGTGCCGCAGGCCCTCGTCGAAGAAATCGGACGTCGAGGGCATCGCGTCGTCAAGTGGCGCAACCGACAACAAGCACAGCAGACCGAATACGGTGGGCTGTCCTACCGGCAACGACCAATTTGCGGTCTTGCGCCGGGCATGAAGACCATCGACGACGCCCTCGAGCCGGCGCGCGCGTATTTCGGCGCTCGAGCTAACAGATCGAGACCGACCCGACTGCGCAGTCGAAGCTCCTGACTGCGTCAAATGTGGGCGCCATTCGATTGGCGTTGAGAGATGGCTGATGATCCAAGTGAGCTCGCCTCTCACACGCTCTTCCGCGGTGAGTTCCGCAACATCGACCCGACCAGAAGGCGGCGGTCATCCCGGTGGACGGCGTGAGCATCCTCTTCCCCGTATTCGGCGAGGAGCTCGCCTCAAGACCAAGAGGCCCTGGCTGTTTTGTCGAGATGAGCATAATGCCCTTCGTCACCGACGGGACCTTGAGGGCGTCACCCTGGGCACAGTCCACAGCAGGATCGAATCCGTGTGTGGCAGGGCCGCCGGCGTCGCTGCGTGGCCTGCTGGGCCGCGCTGGTGAGGCGACGGGTGCCGAGGTGGACCGTGCGGCGCGTCACCGTCGTAAGGACCACCGCCGTCACCCCGAGATCTTCGTGCCGATGCAGACATGATGGCTTCCTGGCGTCCTCGGAGTCGCGCAGGCGCGACCAGTCCGCACGCTCTTTCGCCGCCGACACTATCGCTGCGCGCCTGGCGTTGCCCAGTTATACCGAGTTCGTTTACAACGCAGGTTTCGGATGGCGACGATCGCGTTTTAAAGTGGTCGTCAAGATGGGCAACGCCGACCGGCTTCACGCGGTGGCCCGCTTCCTGCACCCGTTGTACATCGTCGGCTTCGTCGGTGGCACGCTGGTCAGCTGTTCTGAAGCCCTGTCCGGCGCGCGCCCCCAGCGCACGACCACCAACCAGCAGCGAGGGCCGCCTCGGTTCTCGAGCAGCTCGGTGCTGGCGCATCGGCAAGCCGGTGAAGAAGTCACCGAGAGCGCGAGGAGTGACTGACGCGCATCGCACCTGGACTTTCCGTCAGGCGCGGTCGGGCGCAGTAATGAAGGCTCCTCCTCGACAAATGGCAGATAGTATGGTGGGTCGGAGAGGGCTTCCGGCCCTCATTAATCAAAAAGTCATGGAACCAAACGATCTCAATAGTAATGGGTCTGGGTTACGCTAATATGGGTACATAACAGCGCAGAACGTCACAGATGACATATTTCCGCTGCTCTTTCATACAACAATCCTTACCCTCTAAGAGGTTTCAACAGAGAGACCAAGCTGACCTTTCTCGAATCTCTCCTCGAGGCAACAAACAAGAAAAGTCAAGACTATAGACTAAAACAAGCTCCTCGAAAAAGCAGAGATAAAAACATAGACTAAAGTCAGCGAAAAAGTCGTTCAAAAGAGTTGTAAGAAACAACGCATACTTGGCGAACGAATTGCTAACGACCAAAGTAGATAGGTAAATCTGTTAACATCCTAGAGAGCTGCACCAGGGTAGACATCTACGCCAGGCAACAAACTCCACCCGGAGAATGCAAGCCTGCCTGGGACAAATGAAACAAATTAACCACTTACAACACCTTGAACGAAACCTACAGCGCTCAACTAATCGCGATTGACAGCAGTATATACTCACACATCAGCCCCAACCGACCTATTCCGACATCGGCATCAAATATTTAATTGAAAAAGGCGAGAAATTAATGTTCACATACGAACCCAAAAGAGACAAAGAAACTAACTCGCCGATAACTACAGTCAACATTCTCAAAATGGAGATAATTTTGTACACACCAGCGCTCGTACATATCAACGTCATGAAAATAACAAACAGGAGTCCATTGAGTCGGAACATCTTGGAGACGATCTGAAGAACATCGGCCAACACATAGTACTGTTCGGCTGACCGGATCAGAAACACAATTATGCGCGCAACTAACGAATCAACTTCAAACAATACAGACGAATGGGCAATGATCGCTTGGTTAGATGTCGATCCCCCAGTTACTTAGAAAGCAGCTCACAGACCTTGGGAGCCACCAGGACTTGTCAACACCAACACAACGGATCGATCAGTCAGCACTGAGGCTGGCTGGCCGATCCCAAACATCCTCAATGGACGCGTAATTATCGTTTTCGGGACAATTGACAATTAATACAGTGTCAGTACCCCACCAATCACCGAGCGGTTTCTGTAGGTTACGACACAATCGCATGACGGTTAAAAACTTCGTGTTGGGCAGCAACACGAGCCAACTGAGTTTGACGAAAATACGTAATTGAACTTCTCCAATATCACGGCGAAACGATCAGAATCGATGGCTGCTCACAATTTGCAGGCTCTTACCTGACACCGTACGCAAATAGGGAGCAACGATTTGTGACGATACTTCGCTAACCCTCAACAATCATCTTGCAAAACAATCCAAGCGTCACCACAAAGCCAGAGTGAACCAACACACGGTGCCTCCACAATGAAACAATCGACAGATCTTTTATAAACAACCTAATCAATTCTGTTAAATAAAATCTCAGCAATGAGCGAACAGTCGTCTTTACAACAGCTCATATTAACAGTTGTTTTGGCAAGAAAATGGCTGTCCTCGCGAATGTGGATCGAATTGATGTCACGACAACACTGGGGTACGCACATACCAACAACTAAAACAATACGCTATCATCTCAGAACGGAAGATGGAGCACTTTGCAGTGGCACCCCTATCACCAGAAATTATACAACAATTGAATCATCTTTGTATCAGCATGCTATGATGTATGCGACATTGGTGGTCGTGAAAACATTACTTTCAACAAACACGAATTAAAGTCCTGGTGAACAGTATGAACAAACCAGAAGACAAATATTGAACAATTTATGCATACTAAACCAAAGGCATTCGAAACCCTTTCAGGCGTCCAGAGATTCAGATGCACCTTCTTCAATGAAATGCCGAATTAACATCATCTAATTCAGCGCTGGCCTTGATGTGCGGCATTGAATTATTGGTACGGCTCATCCCCGCACACTTAAAGCAGGTTTGCACGCACACTACGCTAACCACGCGCTTTGCAGGGCAACACAGACTTGCCTCGTGCCACGCGCCTGCGCAGCGGGCAGATTGCGTAGATATCATCAGGATCAACCTCATTACCGAACTGACGTATCGCTGAAACGAGGCTCGCGCTCACGTACGAGCATGTATTACAGAGAGGCTGTTAGATTACTGAACATATTGTTCCATTGCGATTAAAAAGGTTTGGCGATAGTAATACATACTTTGATTCACTGCGAACTTGGGTACGTTTGCTGAGCGAACAACTGACGCAATCCAGACACTTCAACCACTTTGCGATTTTGATGTCAACTAACTAATTCGACATCAACTTCACTACTCATTTGTCAGCAAGAAAACATCTGAGTATGTGTTATGTGAAACTGGCCTCGGAATCTACTCATCGAAATTTCCGGACTTGGAATTCAACCACTGTTGACACGCTTTGCCAGATCTATTGTTATCTCCATCCGGAGCATACAGACTGTCTTGAATATCGACAGAATCTTGGTTCGGCCCTCGGAAAACTAGGTATGCAAACACTTTCACCTTGAACAATAAGCAAATCGCTGCCGACACAATCATCAACAAGTACGGTCCAAATGCTTGATTCTTCAATGCGAGACATATGATCGGCGTGATGAGCTTCCGCTTGCGACAGGAGAATGCGATCTCCACGCTCAGCGAACTGAACGCGAACTTGAAACACGAGTAAGTCCAGATAGCTTTGGTATCTGAATTGCCAGTAAGTATTATTTTTATGTCCGTCACCACACGACGCCCTTGCCTCTTTGAAAGAGATCAGAATGCGTAAGACTCACTCGTGCCTGACCCTGCGCGCAACGCGGAACCACTGATCAATCGGTTGATAATCAATCGTCTTTGAAGTGGCAGTCAGTTTCGACGTCTTGCTGACAAAATAGCCTTTGAGCGACGTAATGAACCGCAGCTGTAATACCCAGTTGATATCCACCGGGTGCCAATGCTTTTTTCCTTTTGCGGCTTCCTTTCCTGAGCTGAGTGTGCGAGGTGTTGGCTGTGGGCTGTGGGTAGAGGCTCTGTTCTGTTGATGGCGTGACTCACCCTCTATTTTCATGTGATTATCGGGTGGTTTCTGGTCTTGGCCTGCCAAAAATCATGTCACGGACTGAGTGATCGCCGCGGACCATCGTCGATTTGAGATTCCATCTGATGAGCGCGACTTGCGCTTCCGCGAGTACCAGTGTTCGACAGAATCCCGTGATCGCCTTGTTGGCTGTTCCAAGGTTTGTAACACATGCACATGTGTGCACGGTGGTGGCAGACCGACGGCCCCGCCGGGACCAGCGCGAATCCGGTCGCACAACAGGTGCCGACGCTTCCCATTGGGATGCCTGCCCGGTCGCCTTATCGCAGAAATGGTGGATGTGTGCTCAGGCATTGTTAAGTCCGGAGCGATCCGCTGGCGATCCATCAGGTCTGTCGACACTGGGGTGGCTGGATTTTTTGACAGGCTACACCTGAGGCAGTCTTTTTGCCACCCGTGGTCGGACGGAAAAGATGGCCACGAAAGCGTTCCGGGATGTAACATCGTCTGGAGCAGATCATCGTAACGCTACATATGGCGGCGGTGTGCTGAACCGGCAGAGAGAAACCTTCTTGGCCCAGCGGCCCACAACGAACCAGCAGCTGGTGGGAGCTTCCTCGCCTCGAGCAGCTCGGCGCTGGCGCATCCGGCAAGTTTCGCTGTCGCAGAAGACGTCGTCGATGAGCGTGAGAGCAGAGGACTGACACGCATCGTACGCACCGCTCGAAGTGTCGATTGAGGCCGGAAGCACCCTGGCCCCGATTGTCAGGCTCAATTCTTCGAGCGAGGCGCGTTTTTCACATGTCAAGGTGAGTGACACAGCATTGCCGGTATGGGCGAGCATGACGGTAGTTGGTGTCGCGTGCTCTCACGAAGATGTTTTTTGCGTGCGTGTGATGCAAAGCGCTTGCCGCCGATCTTTGTAGGAGACGGCCAGGGATTGGCACACTGTTGGCTGCAGCAGCCGCACCGATGAATCGGGGCCAGACGAACGTCGCGCCGTCAGACCTGCTCATCGCATAGGCAATGTGTGTAAGAAAACGAGGCGGGCAGCCGTGTTAACCCGGTTCACTTCCACGGGTTTGCACCGAGGTCGAAATTATCTTCGACGAGATCGCCACGATACCGGCTTCTCCTCGCGCAGTCCAGCCCTGGATAGCTTTCCAGAGAAGTTACGGACCACGCGGACGGCGCATGAACGCTGAATCAGCCGAGCCATATTTCGACGAGCTTCATTGGAGCAGTCGCAAACACAGTACGCCACTTTCGCCCCTTACGAACCCCTGCCTGAGATTGCGCGTTCGCTATTTCTGAATAGACGACAAACGATAAACGCGTCGCTCTTCCAAGTATCAAGATGACGATGGAGATGCTCGATACGGTCTTGTCCACCCGTCAGCGGTGACTCCGTCATGAGGACAAGCTGGCGCCGCATATTATTCGAAGTCGACCGGACGTTATTAATGGTGTACGGTTTTGTCGCTCGTGTTGAGCAAGACCCACAACGAGTTGATCACCGATAAGCAACGAAGGCGCACAGTTCCCCACAGGCGGCGTGGCCAGGAAAGACTCCAGCTTACGTTTCCGCCATGCAGTGCGAAGACGCAAACCGGAGCCCGTTGCATGTAGAATGCCGCCTCCAGAGTCCATAAAAGCGCTCTGGTCGAACTCAAGAAAGAATTGAAGATCGACACAAGCGACCAACCGACCCAGCAGATCATCGGTCGCTGCCTTAATCACCCGCGGTCGAGCGAAGCATCGACAGGCTCGTCGTCTTCGACAACGTCGAGGAACGACCTTCGTGGGCTTGTACCGACGGGCGACGGCTACGCGTTGTCGCGACAACGACGAACAACAATCGGCCGGGAGTAATCGCCTGACGATCAAGGTCGGCTTATCACAACGAGTCGATTGACCACCTCCTCACGGTCGCTAAAAGTCCGATCGATCACGACACCCCGGAGTATTAGCCGAGCGTCTGGGCGACCGTTCTCTAGCTTCCGCACGCCGCCGCGATCGTTCGCACCAGTGACCTATCACTCGTGGGCCGATACCTGACCGACTGATTCACATGGTGGCGAACGTGCCATACGCCCGGTGCCGTGGTATACTACGCGGACGATGTGGCCACCGCTCTGTGTATGGCCATTAATGAGGACGCACTCGAGGAATCTAGCGGACCCGACGCGACGGTATGTTGATCGCCACTGAGCACTTTGAGGCCACTGCGGAGTCCGGTACCCACGCGATGGCTCGACCACCCATTGAGCAGCAGGACGCCTGCGGCTTGGCGCGTCACCAAGTCGAAGACGTGAGACGCACACGATGCGCCTACCGGAGCTCATTCGCAGATCCATCATCCAGCAGTCCGCAGACAAAGCGACGACGATGTTGCATCGCTCTTCAGGCGCAGGTTGCGAGTCTTAACTCAAGACGAACAGAAAGTACACTCGAAGCCACAGCAGACGCGCTAGCGTCAGCATAGACTCGGCGTGAAGAAGATGCCACCGTCGCCAATTCGAAACGCTTAACGACCTCACACCTCCGACACATTGGAACGGGAATGCGCCCAGAGTTTTGGCAGACCAACGTACTCGAGTCGACACCGCGCATTCAATTTACGCTAGACCCGTTGCCTGCCAGACGACGCAATCACCCTTCAAGACATATTCAAATATCTTGTAATTACTGTTTGACTGCTGTAACTCAACTCTAATCACCTCGTTACAGATTGCGAGTGCGTACAAGCAAAGCTGGTCGCGCTAACGAAGTAGTCCCAGCAGCGGAATACAGCGATTATCGAGACATCACACTACCCTGCAATAACCACTGGTAGTCAAAAATTTACTTGCCGGCATTTTTCGAGACATACGATTTGCTGAAGCGATTGACGGCTTTGAATGAATCTTATCTCAAACACGACGGACGCGTTAGACCCAACAGCCTCGAAAGTTTGACAATTAATATCAACTTGGGCAGAAGGTACGCTGCATCCGGCGACACGTTCAAAGCAATCGACCTTCACACACAGTCGGTTAAGGTAACTCAAATCTTCGACCCACACATTCAGCAACTCTCAACAGTGAAACAATCTGCTGCACATGGTCAAAGCTGGAAGGCAGGCTCTGTCTCTTACGCAACTTGTTGACGACAGCATAGCTACCCTGGTATCGGACTTCGAGGATAATTGATACACGAAATGATCTCGCACATTGTTATACGCTTTTCCATCTAAAGTAACATGATGTGCAAGCGACGGTACCGAAGACAATCTTGAAACCTTAGCCTGCACTATGGCGAACAATACAGAAAGACACAAGAGACAGAAATCAGACTCAGAAGATGTTGCTTGTTGCAGAAGGACACATGTTGAACCTCATTGAAAGGAGGAGTGCTGTCATTGTATTTGAAAGGGGAAGAAGCCGAAGCTGTCGCTTCCGGCCCCGAGCTGTGAGGCCTACCGGGCTCGAACCGATGACCTTCTGGGGTGTAAACCAGACGCTCTAGCCAACTGAGCTAAAGGCCCCACGCACGCGCCAATCTACGGAACTGGCACGCACGGTCGCATCCGAGGCCGAGCGTCACAGCACAGAACAGCGCTGGCCGCCCAGGCCCTCGTCGATGAAACTGGCGCGCGACCGCGGACGCGCGGTCGAGGCACGCCCGCCCAGTGTCTCCCAGCAGCCGTCGACGTCGTCGCGTGCAGGCCCCGCGATCTCCGCAGCCTCCTCCACGTCGCCCAACGCGCACGGAATTCAGCCGTCCCGGCATGGGGGAATCAGCACCGAATCAGCCCGCCATCGTCAGGTTCGACATCGCGTCCACGAGCACGTCCGCGAGGTCCTCTTCCTCGGCGTCGTCCGCGCGCCACCAGACGATCGCTACCGTCACGACGTCCGCGTAATCGACGTCAACGAGCGGATGCCCCGTCTCTTCTTCAATCGCTTCGCGCACGGCCTGATCGACGTCATCATCGACGTAGAACTCCTGCACGATCGCATCGGACGCAAAACCCAGGCTCACTGCCATCACGCAGCACCGCCCATCATCGAGCTGGCGCTCAGTGTCATATCAACGTTCACGTCTTCATCCTAGGGCATGGGACCTACCAGAATGCAAGGGATGGACCACGATAAAAGACCCCTACGATCACTGGCCCACCTGAGCAGCGGATTCATTCGACGCGTATGCCCGACCAGGGTCGGTGATATGCACGTCATAGTCGCAAGCCGAGGCAAACACTCGCAAAGGTCTGCCATAGTGGGACAATGGTCCCGATATGTGCGGTGTCGCCAGAGGACACCGCTCACGCAGGCTGCGCAAGCAGCACCGAGTCAAGCGAGAAGGTACACCGTGAGCCAACTCCACGAGTCCCACCCTGTCGTCAACGGCCTGATTCCTCAGGTTCCCGACAACGACCCCAGGAGACCGCCGAATGGGTTGAGTCCTGTCCGGGCTCATCAACGAAAAGGGCGGCCCCCCGCACGCTGACATCCTGCTGCACATGCTGGACGAAGCGCGCCTGCAACGGCGTTCAGCTCCCCAGGAATACACGACCCTCACGTCAACACCATCCCCGTTGACCAGAGCCGTACTTCCCCGGCGACGAAGCCATGGAGCGCGAATACCGCCGCTGGATCCGCTGGAACGCCGCCGTCCAGGTGACGCGCGCTCAGCGCCCCTGGGCGTCAGGTGGGCGGACACATCTCGTCCCTACGCCTCGGTCGCCACCCTCTACGAGGTCGGCCTCAACCACTTCTTCGCGGCAAGGACCACCCCGGCGGCGGCGACCACGTGTTCTTCCAGGGACACGCCTCCCCCGGCCCCTACGCCCGTGCCTTCCTCGAGGGTCGCCTCTCCGAAGAGGAGATGGACGGCTTCCGTCAGCAGGTCTCCACGGAGCACGGCCTGCCCTCGTACCCGCACCCGCGCCAGCTCGAGCACTTCTGGGAGTTCCCCACGGTCTCGCTCGGCCTGGGTCCCGCCGAGGCCATCTACCAGGCCTGGTTCGACCGCTACCCTGCACATGACGGCATCAAGGACGTCGCAGCAGCACATGGGCCTTCATCGGCGACGGTGAGATGGACGAGCCCGAGTCCCGCGGCATGCTCCAGCTCGCCGCTCAGCAGCGCCTGGACAACCCTGACCTTCGTCATCAACTGCAACCCTGCAGCGTCTCGACGGCCCAGTGCGCGGCAACGGCAAGATCATCCAGGAGCTCGAGGCCTTCTTCAAAGGGCGCCGGCTGGAACGTCATCAAAGGTCATCTGGGGCCGCAGCTGGGACCAGCTGCTCGCCGCCGACAAGGACGACGCCCTCGTCCACGTCATGAACGAGACCCTGGACGGCGACTACCAGACCTTCCGCGCGAACGACGGGCGCTACGTGCGTGAGCACTTCTTCGGCCGCGACCCGCGCACCAAGGAAATGGTCAAGAACTGGACCGACGAGCAGCTCTGGGAGCTCAAGCGCGGCGGCCACGACTACCGCAAGGTCTACGCAGCCTACAAGGCGGCTATGGACCACACCGGCCAGCCCGACCGTCGTCCTCGCGCACACGATTAAGGGCTACGCGCTGGGCACGCACTTCGCCGGCCGCAACTCGACGCACCAGATGAAGAAGCTGACGCTCGAGGACGCCAAGCAGCTGCGCGATCGCCTCCAGATCCCGATCACGGACGAGAACTCGAGCGCGATCCCTACATGCCCGCCCGTACTACATGCCGCCGGCCGATCACCCGGCCCTGCAGTACATGAAGGACGCCGCGATCCTCGGCGGTTGGGTGCCCGAGCGCCGCGCCGACCGTCAGCCCGAAGCTTCCCGACCCTGCCCACGCGTCCCTTCGAGGCGCTGTCAAGGGTTCCCGGCAAAGCTCGAGGTCGCCACAGACATGGCTCTCGTGCGCCTCATCAGGACCTGCTCAGGACAAGGAGGTCGGCAAGTACTTCGTGCCGGATCATCCCGACGAGGCCCGTACCTTCGGTCTGGACGCGATCTTCCCGTCGGCGAAGATCTTCAACACGACCGGCCAGTCCCTACACGCCCGTCGACGCGGACATGATGCTGTCCTACCGTGAGTCCGAGCAGGGCCGCATCCTGCACACGGGGCATCACCGAGGCCGGCTCCTCCGCCGCGTTCCAGGTCGTCGGCACGGCGTACGCCACGCACGACCCTGCCGATGGTGCCGATCTACATCTTCTACTCGATGTTCGGCTTCCAGCGCACCGGCGACCAGTTCTGGGCCGCGGGCGACCAGCCTGACCAAAGGGCTTCGTCATCGGCGCGACCGCCGGCCGCACGACGCTCGCGGGTGAGGGCCTGCAGCACATGGACGGCCACTCGCAGGTCCTGGCTGCCACCAACCACGCGTTCGTGTCCTACGACCCGGCCTACGCGTACGAAATCCGCCACATCATGGCGGACGGCCTGCAGCGCATGTGACGGCGACGCGGGCGACCGCGATCCGAACGTCATATGCACATCACCGTCTACAACGAGCCGATCCACCAGCCGGCGGAGCCGGAGAACGTGGACGTCGAGGGCATCATCAAGGGTATCTACAACCTCGATGAGCACCAGAACTCGGTGGCCCCGAAGGCTCAGCTGCTCGCCTCCGGCGTCGGGCGTGCCGTGGGCGCGCGAGGCCCGCGAGCTGCTGGCCCGCGACTGGGGCGTGGATGCCGCCGTGTGGTCCGTGACCTCGTGGAACGAGCTGCGTCGTGACGGCCTGGATGCTGAGGAGCACAACTTCCTGCACCCGTCCGAGCCCCGCCGCACGCCCTACGTGTCGACGAAGCTCGCGGGTCGCGAGGTCCGTTTGTGGCTTCCTCCGACTCGACCGCATGCTGCCCGACCAAGATCCGTCAGTGGATCCCCGGTGACTACCACGTGCTCGGCGCGGATGGCTTCGGCTTCTCCGACACCCGTCGCGCGGCCCGTCGTTGGTACCACATCGACGCCGAGTCGATGGTCGTGCGCACGCTGGCTGCCCTGGCCGACAAGGGTCAGGTTGACCCGTCCGTCGTCCAGCAGGCGATCGAGAAGTACGACCTGTTCAACTACTCGATCCAGGGCAACGACCACGCTGGCGAGGTGATCGTCGCTAGGCCGCGCTCCTCCATCGCGGTGCCCAGCGGTCATGCAGAACGAGGCCGAGGGATCCCCACGCGGGGTCCCCGGCCTCGACGTTACGCCAGCAATGGGATCGGCACTGCCTGCCCGCCCTATCCGGCAGACAATAGACCCATGCACGTTTCCTACGAAACCGAGAAGTTCTACTACGGCTTTCCCGTCTACATCCTGGCCTACCCGGACGAGGCCGTCGGCGTCGGCATCACGACAGGATCGTCGTCCCACTCGCTGGGGTCAGATGGTCGCGATCGGCTGCGACTCCACCACGCATGCCGCCCGCTCGATCAAGCGCTCCGCGTCATGTTCCCTCAATCTGTTCGGTGCCGGAGCCATGGGTCTCTTTTCGAGTACGCGGGAACAGTCTCCGGCGGTGACAAGCTCGCGACGCTGCGCTGGCTCGAGCGATCATGACGGCATTCCCCGTCCCTCGATGGCTCAGATGAGCTGCTGTGCCCGTGTCCTGGAGCCACGGATGACGGCATTTTACACTTCCGCTGCGCGATCACCAGCGCCTGGTCGACTCCGCGCTCATCGATGGTCGCGGCCGCTTCCGCTGCCGAGGACCCTGCGCACCGTCGAGTACGTGGGCGACGCTCGCAGGCGCATCTGCCGTACTTCTCGGACCGGGTGGAGCGTTTTGGCACCTTCGTGCGCTCCTTCAAGGAGTCTCCTCCCCTAGCGACCTCGTACGCATCAATCAGGCCGGGATCCCGCATGGGATCCCCGGCCTCGTCTGTAAACATAGGCTACTCAGTCTTCCTCGGTAGCCCGCGTACTTCGGGTGCGCGAGGTTCTCCGGCGAGAGGATGCGCTCGACCTCTTCCTCCGAGAGGAGCTCCATGTCGTGGATGACCTCGCGGACGGTCTTGCCTTCCGCCGCGGCGCGCTTACCCGACGACGTCGCCCAGGTGGTGGCCGATGACGTCGTTGAAGTACGTGACGATGCCGATCGAGTTTTCGACGTAGTGCGGCACACCTCGGCGTTCGCGGTGATGCCGGTGATGCAGCGTTCGCGCAGCGTATCGCATGCGTTGACGAGCAGGTTGATGGACTCGATGAGCGCCTGAGCGATCACGGGCTCCATGACGTTGAGCTGGAGCTGCCCGGCCTCGGCCGCCATGGTGACAGTCTGGTCGTTGCCGATGACCTTGAAGCACACCTGGTTAACGACCTCGGGGATGACGGGGTTGACCTTGGCGGGCATGATCGACGAGCCCGCAGCCATCTTCGGCAGGTTGATCTCGTTGAGGCCGGCGCGCGGCCCGGAAGCCAGCAGACGCAGGTCGTTGCAGACCTTGGACAGCTTGACGGCGCTGCGCTTAATCGTGGCGTGCATGGACACGTAGGCGCCCGTATCCGACGTGGCCTCGAGGAGGTTCGGGGAGCCGACGACGCGCGCCCCCGTGATGCGGCGCAGGTGGCGCACGACGACCTGCTGGTAGCCGTCCGGAGTGTTTAGGCCGGTGCCGATCGCAGTCGCGCCGAGGTTAGTCTCCAGGAGCAGTTCAGCGTTGTTGACGAGGCGCTCATCCTCCTCGCGCAGCGTGTGCGCGAAGGCAGAAAACTCGCTGCCCAGGGACATCGGGACGGCGTCCTGCAGCTGCGTGCGGCCCATCGTCAGAATGTGGCGGAACTCGGCGACCTTCTCATCGAAAGAGTCGGCGAGTTCATCGATCGCCTTGCGCAGGCGGTTCACCTTGCGCCACAGGGCGATACGGAACGCCGTCGGGTACGCGTCGTTCGTCGACTGGGAGCGGTTGACGTGATCGTTGGGGTTGATGATGTCGTAGCGGCCCTTCTCCTCCCCCAGGATCTCGAGCGCCAGGTTCGCGATGACCTCGTTCGCGTTCATGTTGACGGAGGTGCCGGCACCGCCCTGGAACTGGTCGACGGGGAACTGGTCCATGCAGCGGCCGTTTTCGACGATCTCGTCGCAGGCGGCGATGATTGCCTCGGCCTTGGCCGGCTTCATCGCCTTGAGCTGCATGTTCGCCAAGGCGCACGCCTTCTTCACCTGCGCGAACGCGCGGATGAGTTCGGGTGCTTCATTGATCGTGCGACCCGAGATCTGATAGTTCTCGATTGCTCGCAGCGTATGAATGCCCCAGTACGCGTCCTTGGGTACTTCGCGGGTGCCGAGCAGATCTTCTTCGGTGCGGGTCAACGTTGTTCCTTCCGTCTGTTCGCCGGCCGGTTCATTCCGGCAGGTGCGCCTCCATAGTAGGCCCTGTAGGCCCGAAATTCCGGCACTTTACGAACATTGGAAACGTCGTTGAAGCTCCGCTGGCACGGCTTTTCGCTAGTGATTGGAAGCGGCCTCAGAAACGGAGTCGAGCAGGTCCGCGAGCGTCACCCACTGCTCAATCTGAGAGTCGTTAAGCGCCACCTTCGCCTCGCGCTCCACGCGCGCGACGACGGCGTAGAGGGACACGTCGTCCATATCCAGATCGCCGCGCAGCGTGAGCTCTCCGCGTGCGTCTACGGGATCGAGGTCGGCCTCGTCGAGCACGGCCTCCATCGCGGCCTCGCGGGCGCGATCCTGGGCGGTCTCAGCGGCACTTTCGGACGAGGCGGGGGCCGCGTCGGGCGCCTCGTCGGGCGCATCGGGGTCGACCAGCTGCGCTAAGCCTGCACGCAGCTGGTCACCGAGCAAATCGGCAATAGAACCCATTAGCCCACCCGATTGTTGAGCCAACGCACGGGCGCACCGGCACCGGCGTGGCGGAAGGACTCAAGTTCGTCATCCCAGGCCTGGCCGAGAGCCAGGTCGAGACCCTCGCGCAACTCCTCGTACGTCGTGGCGGACTCCAGGGCCGCACGGATGCGATCCTCGGGCACGACGACGTTACCAATGGTGTCCATCTGGGAGTGGAAGATACCGAGGGAGGGCGTGTGGCACCAGCGGCCACCGTCGCTCGAGGCCGTTGCCTCCTCCGTCACCTCGTAACGCAGGTGCTCCCAACCGCGCAGAGCGGACGCCAAACGGGCGCCCGAGCCGATCGGTCCGACCCACGAGAACTCGCAGCGAACCATGCCCGGCGCCGCTTCCTGGTCCGACCACTGGAGGTGAACCTCCTGGCCGAGCGCGGTGCCCAGCGCCCACTCGATGTGCGGGCACAGAGCGGGCGGTGTTGAGTGCACGAAAAGTACACCGCGGGTGTATGACCCTCTCATTGTTCCTCCTGTTGGCTTTGTCAGGATCGTCTTCCCCTACGCCCTAAACTGCCGCGAGTCGCAATGATCTGCGCCGAGACGGCGCACACGATGTGGTTACAGGATAGTCGAACGCGCCGGGGAATGCACTCCATTCCCCGGCGCGTCCACGCCTCTACGAGGCCAAATGCTCAGAAGCCAGCGTTGCGAATGTCGCGCAGCGCCTTCTTGCGGGTCGCCCGATCGAGACGGTCGATGTAGATGTGGCCGTCCAGGTGGTCGCACTCGTGCTGGATGCAGCGCGCCATGAGCTCCTCGCCCTCGACGACGACCTTCTTGCCGTCCAGGTCGGTGCCCTCGCAGCGCGCGTACCAGGCGCGCTCGGTCGGGTACCACAGCTCGGGAACCGACAGGCAGCCCTCGTCGCCGTCCTGGTACTCATCCTCGCTCAGAGCGACGATGCGGGGGTTCAACACGTAGCCGATCTCGCCGTCGATGTTCCAGGAGAAGGCGCGCAGGCTGACGCCAATCTGGTTCGCGGCCAGGCCGGCGCGGCCGTCCATGTCGACGCCCTCGAGCAGATCCTCGACGAGCGCCTTCACGTTCGGCGTGATCTCCGTGATGGGATCGCAGACGGTGCGCAGGACCGGGTCACCGATGATGCGGATGGGACGAATAGCCATGTCACTCCCCCTTTAGGGCCGCAGCGTGGAGCTCGCGCAGGCGCTCAACGGCTTCCTCGACGGGTACGACGACGGTCTCGCCGGTGGCGCGCACGCGGATCTCCACCTCGCCGTCGGCCAGCGAACGTCCGACAACCAGGCCGAAGGGCACGCCCACGAGCTCGTAGTCCTTGAACTTCACGCCGGCGCTCACCTTACGGCGATCGTCGACGAGAACATCCAGGCCGGCCGCGTCGAGCTGCTCGCCCAAGAGACTGCGCGGTCTCGAAGACTTCGTCGCCCTTGCCGGTAGCCAGGACATGCACGTCGAAGGGGCGATCTGCGCGGGCCAGCTCAGGCCCTTGTCATCGCAGTTGGCTTCGGCCAGGGCTGCCATGACGCGGGTAACGCCGATGCCGTACGACCCCATCGTGACGACCTGGGTCTTGCCGTTCTCGTCGAGGACAGTCAGACCGAGAGCCTTGGCGTACTTACGGCCCAGCTGGAAGATGTGGCCGATCTCGATGCCGCGCTCCAGGTGGAGGGGCCCGAGCCGTCGGGAGCCAGGTCGCCCTCGCGCACCTCGGCGGCCTCGATCGTACCGTCGGCGGCGAAGTCGCGACCCATGACGAGGTTCAGGACGTGACGCTGCTCGGCATTCGCACCCGTCACCCAGGCGGTGCCCTCGACGACGCGCGGGTCCACCAGGTAGCGCACGGAACCGGAGGCATTGCCATCCTCGTCCACGACACGCTTCGGGCGAGTTCGGTCCGAGAACCGTGGGGCCGATGTAGCCGCGCACCAGCTCGGGGTGCGGCTCGAAAGCGGAATCCGACGCCATCTCGACCTCGGCGGGAGCCACGGCGGCCTCCAGGCGCTTCATGTCGACATCGCGGTCGCCAGGCACGCCCACGACGAGGAGCTCGCGCTCGCCATCCGGGTGCGTCAGCGTCACGACGACGTTCTTCAGCGTGTCGGCGGCGGTCCAGGGGCCGGTCCTCGCGCGGGTACTGATCGTTGAGCAGATCAACAAGCGACTCGATCGTCGGAGCGTCGGGGGTCGGAACCTCAAGAGGCGCGGGCACGCCGGACGCATCCTGAGCCTCGGGCACGGGGGTCGTCACAGCCTCGGCGTTGGCGGCGTAGCCACCCGGAGACGCCACGAAGGTGTCCTCACCGATCGGCGAGGGGTGCAGGAACTCCTCGGAGCGGGAGCCACCCATCGCGCCGCTCATCGCGGACACGATGACGTAGCGCAGACCCAGGCGCTGGAAGATGCGCTCGTAGGTGTCGCGCTCAGCCTGGTAGGAGGCGTTCAGACCCTCGTCGTCGATGTCGAAGGAGTAGGCGTCCTTCATGACGAACTCGCGGCCGCGGATCAGACCGGCGCGCGGGCGGGCCTCGTCACGGTACTTCGTCTGAATCTGGTACAGCGTGGCGGGCAGGTCCTTGTACGAGGAGTACATGTCCTTCACCAGCAGGGTGAACATTTCCTCGTGCGTGGGGGCCAGCAGGGTAGTCGCCGCCCTTACGGTCGTTGAGCTTAAACAGCGTCGGCCCGTACTCTTCCCAACGGTTCGTCGCCTTGTAGGGCTCGGCGGGGATCAGGCCCGGGAAGTGCACTTCCTGAGCGCCCATCGCGTCCATCTCCTCGCGGACGATGTCCTCGATCTTGCGCAGCGTGCGCAGGCCGAGGGGCAGCCACGTGTAGATGCCGGGGGCGGAGCGGCGGATGTAGCCGGCACGCACCAGAAGCTTGTGCGAATTGACCTCGGCGTCGGCCGGGTCCTCACGCAGGGTTCGCAGGAAGAAAGTCGAGAGATTTCGAAGCATGCTCCAAGAGTACGGCACGCAAAGGCCCTGGGGCCACCGGCACAGCCGTGGAGCCTCCCATCGAGGCGTTGGGAAGCCCTCAGATGACCGCGCGGGCACCCAGCTCGCGCTCACGGGCACCCGGGTGCGACGCGTAGTACCGGCGAGCCATCCAGCCCGGGTACGCCCACGCGGGGAGGCCACCCAGGTACAGGGCGCGCACGGCGACGCCGACCATCGCAGCGAGAACCAGAGCGATGAGCATGCAGGGACCTGCCGTGGCAAAGCCCGAGGCCTCACGGGCCATCAGGTCCCCCGTCAGGAACCACAAGAGGGAGAGGAAAGGCATGAGCGGCCACACGAGCGCCGACATCTCACCAGCCGCGCTTCCACCACCGATCTCCAGACGCACCGACATACGTCGAGCGCTCGCGCCGAAACCGAGCCACGCCCACGCCCACACGGATGCGATGACGAGACCCACCATTGCGATGACGGCAGTAGAGTTGGACACAGCGTCCCCCTTCGGACAATGCAACATCCCCGTTGGCGTTGCGTACAGGCCGATACTACAACACCAACGGGGAGTAATGTCCAACCGAAACGGCGGGAACGAGACTAATCAGGCATCAACGAGCCCGCCGACGCACGCATCGCGCAGATCGCGCAGCATCGACAACGAGGACAGCGACTCGGCTGCGACACCCGCCCACGCGAGCACTCGGTCGTGCCCCTGCGCCTCGTGACGTTCACGGATGTGCAGGAGCGTGCGCGAGGGAGACAGCGGCAGCAGAGCGATGACGCACGTGTCCGAGGCCTCAGCACCTTCCGGGGCAGCCGGAGGCGCGACGCGCATGAGGATGTGGTCCTCGTCCTCGATGTCAATGATCGTCGACTCATCCTCCGGCTCGAACACGTGGCCGAGGACATCCCACACGACGGACGCGGGCGCGTCGATCGCGATACCGCGATCAACCACGACGTTCGCACCGGGCAGGATGAGATCTCCCGGGAGCGACACGTCCGCCTGCGAGGCCGTCAGGCCGATGCGCCGAGGAAAGCCGGTAGCCGCAACGGCGCATGCGCCGGCGACGAGGGACAGAGCGGCAAGAGTGCGAATACGCATGCGATAGTCCTTATCAACAACTTAGAAGTCGATGCCCGGGAGCTTGACGTCCGGGGCGGAGATTGGGCCGACCTCGACGCTGCCGGAACCGGGCTCCAGGCCCAGTTCCTCGGCGAGGGCGTTCGCACGGCGAATCAGGGTCTCGACGATCTGATCCTCGGGCACGGTCTCGACGACCTCGCCACGAATGAAGATCTGTCCCTTGCCGTTGCCGGAGGCGACACCCAGGTCGGCCTCGCGAGCCTCGCCCGGGCCGTTTACGACGCAGCCCATCACCGCCACGCGCAGCGGGACCGTCAGGTCCTTCAGGCCCTCGGTGACGTCCTCGGCGAGCGTCCACACGTCCACCTGGGCGCGACCGCACGACGGGCACGAGACGATCTCGAGAGTCTTCTCGCGCAGACCCATGAACTCCAGCATCTTCGTGCCCACCTTAATCTCCTCAACGGGAGGAGCGGACAGGGAGACGCGGATCGTGTCACCGATCCCCTCGGCCAAAAGCACCGAGAAAGCGGACACGGACTTAATCGTGCCCTGGAAGGCGGGGCCCGGCCTCGGTGACGCCCAGGTGCAGGGGCCAGTCCCCCGCCTCGGACAGCATGCGGTAGGCCTGGATCATCGTCAGCACATCGTGGTGCTTGACCGAGATCTTGAAGTCGTGGAAGTCGTTCTCCTCGAACAGGGAGGCTTCCCAGATCGCGGACTCGACGAGGGCCTCGGGCGTGGCACGGCCGTACTTCTTCAGCAGTCGAGGATCGAGCGATCCTGCGTTCACACCGATGCGCAGCGACACGCCGTGATCGGAGGCGGCCTTGCAGATGTCCTTCACCTGGTCATCGAACTTGCGGATGTTACCCGGATTCACACGCACGGCACCACAGCCGGCCTCGATCGCCTGGAAGACGTACTTCGGCTTGAAGTGAATGTCAGCGATCACCGGGATACGCGACTGCCTCGCGATGATCGGTAGCGCGTCCGCGTCCTTATCCGTCGGGCAGGCGACGCGAACGATGTCGCAGCCGGCGGCCGTCAGCTCGGCGATCTGCTGGAGGGTCGCGCCGATGTCGTGCGTCTTCGTCGTCGTCATGGACTGGACGGAGACCCGCGCGCCACCGCCCACGGGAACGTCACCCACCATGATGCGACGCGTCTGCTTGCGCGGGAACGGCGACGCCGCGACTTCGGGCATACCAAGATTGATTTCACTCACCGTGTCATTATCGCGCACGTGGCCTTCTTCCACACGGACCACGAACGCGTGGTCAGAGTCGCTTTTCGGGCAGATGTGTGTAACCTGCCTGCGCTCAGCCGAGCGACACCGGCTTCACGATGTCTGCAACGATCAAAATGACGCTCATCGCGACCAGCAGGCCGCCGACAACCCAGGTAACGGGAACGAGGCGAGCCGTGTCCGCCGGGCCGGGATCCTCCGCCCCACGCACGCGAGCCACCGTTCGGCGCACACCCTCGTAGATCGCCCCGAGAATGTGCCCGCCGTCCAGCGGCGGCAACGGGATCAGGTTAAAGACGAAAAGGGCCATGTTGAGCGATGCCAAGAGGCTCAGCAGCACGGCGACAACCTGACGCGTGTCGTGCAGACCCAGCGCCTGCGAATCACCCGTCACCTCGCCGGCCAGGCGCCCCACGCCCACGACGGACACGACACCCGAGGAGTCGCGCTTTTCGTCCGTAAACACGGAGCGGCCGACCTGCCACACGGCCTGAGGCAGGCGGGTCACGACCGCCGTCGTCCCGGTGAACATCTGCCAGTTCGCCGTGCCACATCGGCGGGCGACGCCGACACGTACTCGTATCCAGCCGTCACGCCCACCAAGCGCGCCCCCTGAGCACCCGTCACAGGAGAAACACTCAGGTCCACGGTGCTGCCGTCGCGCTCCACCGTCAGCACGGCAGACTCGCCCTCCTGGGTGGCCCCAACCGCGTGCTGCAGCTCCGCGAAGGTGGCAACCGGCTGCCCATTCCACGCGACGACCGTGTCCCCGGGGCGAACCCCTGCCTCGTACGCGGGGGAAGCAACCTCACCGGAAGCGCTCATGATCGTAGCCGGCACGTCCGCAATCGTGCGCGAGGCCGTGGGAGCACCGATGCCGATCATCGTCACCGCCGACAAGACGATGCAGATCAGCAGATTCATGAGCGGGCCACCAAGCATGACCGCGATCTTCTTCGGGGCGCTCAGACGGTAGAACGCGCGGTGTTCCTGGCCCTCAGGGATCTCCTCGGCCGAGGCCTCACGAGCTTCCTGCGCGAGCGTCGGCTTACCGCCGCGACCCACGAGCCGAGTACCCGGTCGTGCCGGCGCGTACATGCCGACGATCTTCACGTAACCGCCAAGCAAAATCGCGCGCAGCGCATAGGTCGTGTCGCCGATCTTCTTCTTCCACAGCGCCGGACCAAAACCCACCGCGTAATCGGGGACCAGCACCCCAAACTTCTTCGCGGGGAGCATATGCCCCACCTCGTGCAGGGCAACCGACACCAAGATTCCGATAACGACAACGACAATACCGACGATTGAGCCCACGCTCACATATCCTTCCACTGGCCGGCGCGAACGAGTCTCGCGCGCACGCTGATCAGCCCAGCGCTGCGCGGCCACAATGTCTTCCAACGAGGGGTCAGCGACGCCCTCGTGCTCATGCACGACGCTCGACACCGTGTCCACGATCGCAAGCCACGGCACCTCCCCCGCGATAAACGCGTCAACTAGCACCTCGTTCGCGGCGTTGAGCACCGCGGGATGCGTCGCCGAGGCCGCGACCGCGAAGCGAGCAAGGTTGATCGCGGGGAACGTCTCGTTATCCACCGGCTCAAAGGTCCACTCCGATGCGGAGACCCAGGTCAGCGGCTTCTCGACGTCCTGGAGGCGCTCGGGCCAGGTGAGCCCAAGCGCAATCGGCAGACGCATATCCGGAGGTGAGGCCTGAAGCGTCGTCGCGCCGTCGTACCACGTCACCATCGAATGCACGATGGACTGCGGGTGCACGGTGGCGATGATGTGCTCGGGCGCGACGTCGAACAGCAGGTGGGCCTCAATGAGTTCCAACCCCTTGTTGATCAGGGTCGACGAGTTGATCGTGACGACGGGCCCCATCTGCCACGTCGGATGCGCCACGCCTGCTCGGCACGCACGCCGCGCAGCTGGTCGCGCGTGCGACCACGGAACGGACCACCCGACGCGGTCAGCACGAGATCTGCGACCTCGGAGCGGCCAGACACCAACGAAGAGGTGAGACCGCGTTCATGCACACCCGAAGCCAACGCCTGGGCGATTGCCGAATGCTCGGAATCCACCGGGACGATCTGCCCCGGGAAACGCATGGCGTTCTTCACGAGCGCACCACCGACGACCAGCGACTCCTTGTTCGCCAGAGCCAGGCGCGCACCGCACTTCAAAGCGGCAAGCGTCGACGACAGGCCCACACCGCCCGTAATGCCGTTGAGCACCACCGGCGTTGCTCGCGGGTACAGCTGCGCCGCACGCTCAACGGACGCGCACACAACCTCGACGGACGCGTTCTCGCCGACGAAAACCTCCGGGCACGTGCCACCCATCGACTCCACAGCAGCCGACAATTCCTCGCGAACGTCGCGAGCCACGCCCACGTACGCGGGATTCAACGCGACGATCTGCACGGCAAGCTCGGTGATCGACGCACCGCCGGCGCTGAGGCCAAGGACGTCGAAACGCCCGCAGTTCGCCTCGATGACCTCACGTGCCTGGGTACCGATCGATCCCGTCGAGCCAAGCAGGACGACGGGGATAGTGGACGTGTGTTCTTCCACCGACACGGGCATCAGTCAACCGCAAGCAGAATTTCGACGGCACGCCCGAGGTAGGCGTCCACGGGGCCCTCCATGTAGGCCTTCTTGCCGCGCTTGGGGCGGAAGGTCGACAGACGAATCTCGTCAGCGGTCAGCTCCCCGGCCTCGTCGAAGTACGCCGCGATACGATCCAACAGATCGTCAACTTCCTCGCAGGAGTAGCCACGTCCCGACGTCGGGTGTGCGAAGCGCTCACCGCGGGGGCGCTGCAGACGCGGGTACAGGGTCGTCGCACGGTCGGCGACCCGGTCGTACCACGCTGCCTCACCCTCGGCTGCGACGGAATCCGCGCGATCACGGTTCACGAAAGCCGCCTCCAGGCGGTTCATCGCACCGTCCACGGCATCGATGTTGTAGCCGCGATTCTTCAGCTCAAAAGTGGCCAGGCGCACCTGCTCGGAGCTGAACTGCTCCGGAGGAACACCGCCCTCGTAGGCGCGGCGAGCGTCTTCGAAGAACGCATCAACCTGTGCGCAGTCGTAGCCCTTCGAGAAGAGACCAACCCTAGGAAACTCAGTCATGACTGCTCCTTTTCCTGTGTCATGGAACGAAGAATCTGTTCGACGGCCTCAGGCGTGCCGAAATCAGCATACTCAGAGGAAAGGGTAGTCGGCTCCGCAGCTGGCAGCGTCGCAGCGTGAACGTCACTGCCCACACTGTTCTCATGGCGCGCCACTCGCCTGCGCTCGGCATGACGCAGCATCTCAATCGAGACGGTCGATCTCGCATCGACCTCCTCGTCATTGAAGCCGCGCAATTTCGTAGAAAACTCCACATCCAGAGCCTTCTGAGCCGTCACGACCCTCTCAGGATCCGTCCACTCGCCAGTCAGTGTGCGTTCGACGTCCGCGAGAAAAGTCAGGACCTCGCTCACGTCGTAGCCCATCCGCAGGAAACTACGGGAAAAATCTGTCCTGATCACGCGCGCACCTCCCCGACCGGGCGCTTACCGTCAGCGACTGCCGTCGCCAGCTGCCCACACGCACCGTCAATGTCCGAGCCGCGCGTATCGCGGATCGACGTCGCGATGCCGTTGTCCTGCAGGCGCTTGACGAACGCCTCCTGAGCAGCCCGCGTCGATGCCGTCCAGATGGACCCGGGCGTCGGATTCAAGGGGATGGGGTTCACATGCACCCAGCCGTGGCCGCGCTTATTGAGCTCATCGGCCAGCAGCTGCGCGCGCCATTCCTGATCGTTCATGTCCTTGATGAGCGCGTACTCGATCGACACGCGCCGACCCGTCGCAAGGAAGTACCCGCGCGCCGCATCGAGCAGCTCGCCGACCTTCCACCGCGAGTTGATCGGGATCAGCTCGTCACGCAGATCGTCGTCGGGCGCATGCAGCGAGACCGCGAGCGTCACGGCATGCCCTCCCCGCCAGCTTTCTTGATCGCCGGGACCAAGCCGACCGTGGAGACGGTGATGTTGCGAGCGCTCATGCCGAAAAGCCCTCGGGCGCCGGATCGATCAGGCGATGCAGCGCAGCGACAACGGTCTTGTAGTTGGCGAGAGGCTCACCCATGCCCATGAAAAACGACGTTCGACAGCGTCGTCGGCCCACCCGCCAGCTTACCGTCACGGCACGAGGCCTGGGCCTCGCGCACCTGATCGACGATCTCGGCCGTCGACAGGTTACGCGTCAGGCCCATCTGACCCGTCGCGCAGAACGGGCACGCCATACCGCAGCCCGCCTGCGACGACACGCACAGCGTGGTGCGCTGCGGGTAGCGCATGAGAACAGACTCCACCTGCGCGCCCGTCGTACAGCCGCCACAGATCCTTGATCGTGCGCCCGCCGTCAGCCTCGAGAGAGACCACCTTCGTCACGAGCTTGCGGCAGAGGGCATCCGAGACCGCGTCACGCATCCCCAGCCGGGATATCGCTCATCTTCGCAGGGATCGGCCTCGAAAATGCGTGAAGTAGTGACGCGAGAGCTGATCGGCGCGGAAACCCGGCAGGCCAAGATCCTTCAGCACCTGCTTACGGCCTGCTGCATCCAGGTCGGCGAGATGCGACGGCGCCTTTCCGCGCCGCTTCGCGGTGAACGACAGGACCGGCTTAGCGTCCTTGTGAGTCGCCCCCTCCGGCGGCTGATCGGTCGGACGAACCTCACGGCGCGGGCTGCGACGCTGAAGATCCGACACCCCCAGGGTGTTCGGCGTACGCGCCTGCGCCCCACGGGGCCCCTTCGTCGATTGACTCAATGGCTAGACTCCCAAGAAATACCCGGCAGCGCCCACGCAAAAATGAAGTAGGCAACCGGCGCGCTCATGAGCAGCGCGTCCACTCGGTCGAGAACAGCACCGTGGCCCGGCAGGATCTGCGACATGTCTTTCAGGCCGGCCTCACGCTTGATGAGAGACTCGGTCAGGTCGCCCATCGTACCCACAAAGGCGATGGAGATACCCGCAACGACACCCCACCACCACGAAGCTCCCAGCAGCCACAGCCCGACCGCGCCGACGGCGATAGCCGTCAGGGCAGAACCTGCGAAGCCTTCCCAGGATTTCTTGGGAGACAGTGCAGGAGCCATCGGGTGTTTGCCGAACATGACGCCAGCAGCCCAGCCGCCGGTGTCGTTGGCGATGACCATGAGCTCGAAAGACGACGAACACCCACGCGTTGTGCCACGCCGCGAGCATCAGGACAACGAACGAAGCCAGGAACGGCACGTAGACGGCGGCAAACGTTGACGACACAACGTCGCTCATCCGCGACTTGTGACGACGGTCCAGGAGTCTCCACGCCGCGCAGACGAACACCGTGATGTACAGGGCGAAGAGCATACCTCTGTGCCCAGCCACCACGCGCAGGTCACCATGCCGATGGCGCCGACGTACAGGGGCGTCACCGTCAGCGTGATGCCCATGCGAGCGAAAGGCACCCGCGAGTTCCCAGATTCCAACCAGGCACACGAAGGCGATGACGCCGACAAACGCAGGCAGCGAGGTGAATAGAGGAATGGCGACCGCAGCAATCAGGACAACTGCGGTCGTGATCGCCTGCGGAAGATTACGCCCGGCCTTCCCCGTTGCCCCACCCGCGGGATGATTGTCGCGAGTGGGGCCCGGGGAGAAGACTCGGGCAAGAATCGAACGATCCGTCGACGCCATCAGATCGTCAGCAGTTCGCTTTTCCTTCGTCGCGAGCATCTTGTCGATCTGCTCGGTGTGAGCCTTGGTCATGGCGTCCAGCTGCTTTTCAGCGCGATCGACGTCGTCCTCGGAGGCCTCGCCGTCCTTCTTCAGGCGGTCGAGCTGATCCTTCGCCTTACGACGCACGCCGCGCACGGACACACGACCGTCCTCAGCCTTGCTCTTGGCCTGCTTCACGTACTCCTTACGGCGTTCCTCCGTCAGGGCGGGCAGAACGACGCGCACGACGTTGCCGTCGTCGGTCGGGTTCACGCCGAGGTCCGACTCACGCAGCGTACGGATGATCTCCTGGGTCGCGGTGCGATCGAAGGGCGAGATGAGGACCGTGCGGGCCTCGGGAATCTGGAAGCTAGCAAGCTGCTGCATCGGCGTCGGAGCGCCGTAGTAGTCCACCAGAAGCTGCTCGAAACATCGAAGACGTCGCGCGCCCGGTACGAATGTTCGAAAACTCGTGGCTGGCCGCTTCCACGGCCTTGTCCATCTTTTTCCTCGGCCTCGAGGAGAATATCGTCGATCACTATGAGCTCCTTTAAGTCAGTGGTCTGTGAAGGTTATATCACGCCGTCACTAGGGTACCGATTTCATCGCCCATCAGCGCGCGGGTCACGGCACCGTCGCCACCCATGCCAAAGATACGCGTCGTCAGTCCATTGTCGCGGCACAGGGCCAGCGCCGAACCGTCAATCACCTTGAGATCGCGGCGCAGCGCCTCAGAATAGGTCAGCGTGTCGAAGCGGTGGGCGTCGGGATTCTTGTTCGGATCATCGTCGTACACGCCGTCCACGCCGTTCTTGGCGACGAGGAGTTCGTCGCAGTGAATCTCCAGAGCACGCTGAGCGGACACCGTGTCCGTCGAGAAGTACGGCAGGCCCGCGCCAGCGCCGAAGACAACGACGCGCCCCTTCTCCAGGTGACGAATCGCTCGAAGCGGCAGGTAGGGCTCGGCAACCTGAGCCATCGTGATGGCCGTCTGCACACGGGCGGGGACACCGGACTGGTCGATAAAGTCCTGGAGTGCGAGAGCGTTCATGACGGTGCCAAGCATGCCCATGTAGTCCGCGCGCGAACGCTCAAGACCCTCGCGCGCAAGCTGAGCACCACGGAAGAAGTTACCGCCCCCGACGACGATCGCGACCTGGACGACCTTCGCGCACAGCCGTCGCGACCTGCTCCGCAATGCTGCGGACAACCTTGGGGTCCAAACCGATCGATCCACCCCCGAATGCTTCTCCGGACAGCTTGAGCAAAACGCGGCGGTTCGTCGACATGACGCTTCTCCTTTGTAACGGCCCCGGAAGGGCGGAACGGTTAAGAACCATACTACCTGGTAAAAGGGAAGCGGCCCCGCCGTTCGGCGGGACCGCTCCCATTTGTCAGCAAGCTGACGACGTGGCCAGATCAGGCACCGACGTGCACGCGCACGAAGTTGGTGACCGTGGCGCCCGCCTCCTTGAGGACCTGAGCAACGGACTTCGAGGGGTCACGCGCGAAGGCCTGGTCAACGAGGCAGTTGTCCTTGTAGAACGCGTTCAGGCGACCCTCAACGATCTTAGGGAACGATGTTGGCGGGCTTGCCTTCCTCAAGCGTGATCTTCTCGAGGGTGGCGCGCTCCTTGTCGAGCACGTCGGCCGGAACCGAATCGCGATCGAGGTAGGCGGGCATGTAAGCGGCAACATGCATCGCGATGTCGTGGGCGACGGACTTGCCGGCGGCGTCGGTGACGACGAACACGCCAACCTGCGGGGGCAGGTCGGGGTTGGTCTGGTGCAGGTAGAGGTCGACGTTCTCGCCCTCAACGCGCACGATGCGGCCAACCTGCAGCTTCTCGCCGATGATGGCGGCGAAGGCGTCCAGGCGGTCCTGACGGTGCCCTCACCCATGGGGGCGGCGAGCAGCGCGTCCAGGTCGGCGGCCTTGGAGGCAACGGCGGCGGCCAGAACCTCGTTGGAGAAGTCGATGAACTTCTGGTTCTTGGCGACGAAGTCGGTCTCGGAGTTGACCTCGACCAGCACGCCGACGGTGCCGTCGGTCTGCGCGGCCAGCAGGCCGGCGGAGGCCTGGCGGCCCTCGCGCTGGACAGGGACTTCAGGCCCTTCAGGCGGATGATCTCGAGAGCCTTCTCGGCGTCGCCGTCGGCCCTCGGTCAGAGCCTTCTTGACATCCATCATGCCGGCGCCGGTCTGCTCACGCAGCGCCTTCACATCTGCAGCGGTGAAATTCGCCATCGGATGATTCCTCTCAGTTAAAAAGTTCAGTCCTGCTTGGGGGCGTCGGCGGCCTCAGCGGCGGCTTCGTCAGCCTTGACCTCGCCCTCGAGGAGCTCGCGCTCCCCACTCAGCCAGCGGCTCAGCGGCGGCTTCTTCGCCCTTGCCCTTGCGGACGTCGGAGCGAGCGATCAGGCCCTCGGCGACGGCGTCGGCGATCACGCGGGTCAGCAGCGCGACGGCGCGGATGGCGTCATCGTTGCCGGGGATGCGGTAGTCGACCTCGTCCGGATCGGCGTTGGTGTCGAGGATGGCGACGATCGGGATGCGCAGCTTGCGAGCCTCGGAGACCGCGAGGTGCTCCTTCTTGGGGTCGACGATCCACACGGCCGAGGGAACCTTGGTCATGTCGCGGATGCCGCCCAGGGTGCGCGAGAGCTTGTCCTTCTCGCGGCGCATCATGAGCAGTTCCTTCTTGGTGTGACCGGAGGAGGCCACGTCGTCGAAGTCGATCTGCTCGAGTTCCTTCAGGCGCTGCAGACGGGTGGCAACGGTCGAGAAGTTGGTGAGCATGCCGCCGAGCCAACGGTGGTTCACGTAGGGCATGCCGACGCGCTGGGCCTGCTCGGCCACGGCTTCCTGGGCCTGCTTCTTGGTGCCAACGAAGAGCAGGGTGCCACCGTGGGCAACGGTCTGCTTCACGAAGTCGAAGGCGATGTCGATGTCAGCAATGGTCTGCTGCAGGTCGATGATGTAGATGCCGTTGCGCTCGGTGAGGATGAAGCGCTTCATCTTCGGGTTCCAACGGCGAGTCTGGTGGCCGAAGTGGACACCGGACTCGAGGAGCTGACGCATGGTAACGACTGCCATGGTTCGTCCTTTCCCCGCAAGTCGCGAGTGATCAGTGGGGTTTCCCCCGGGTTATCGGTTAGCTGTGCGCGTTGCGCACCCTGGTGCCATGACCGGCGACCATCCCCGAAAGGACCGAAGCCGCCGCGCCTCGCTCCCCTGGAGGTTTCCCGTGGGTCGCGATAATGGCACGCGAAGTCACCTGCACAGGGCAAGTGCCCGGCTATCTTACCTCACAAGTGCGCAAATGTCCGAAACCAGGCGCATGAGACGTTGCCTACTGGATTCATCTTCGACGAGGCCGGGGCAGCTCGCTGTCGCGTCCGCCGTACCGACCGCTCGTTATCCACAGGGGCCAATTTCGCAGTCACCGCAGTATCCACAGGCGCCTGGGCGACTAGACCTGGACGCACAGTGCCGCCTCACGTCTGATGTCATGACCTCTACCACAGCCGTCACGCAGCCCGTTTCTGCGCGGCTCACTCATCTCTCGCCGTTCTCGGCACCGCTTGTCCCTGATCGCAGCGTACGCCAGGCGCAACGCCACGCGACGAGCGGTGGCAGTGGCCCACGGGGACACCGGTGCCCGTCGTCGAAGGATTCGCACCACCCGCCCGACTGGCTGCCGCGCGGCGTCGGGGTGACGTTGCAGTATCCCGGCTCCCTCCCCGGTGTACGCGTGCGCTTCGGGACCGTGACCGTCGCTGGGTCCCGTCGCGGGCCGGGGCGTCATCTCGATTCGTCACGAGCGTCGGCGGGCGCGTCGTCTGGTCGACGTATCTGCCCGTGACGCCCATCCGTTGCCGTTGGCGATCACGTCCAGAAAGGGACATCATCGGGCGTCGTCGAAGGGACTCACCCACGCTGCACTGGGGCGCAAAAGACCGGCAGGCGCACGTACATCGATCCCGATACGTATGACGCTCGGGCATCCGCGGCTGCTCCCCTGGGACGACGCGTTGGCTCGATAGCCCTGCAGCGACAGCGCGGACGGCGATCGGCGATCAGCGACAGCCAGCGCGCGAGCCCGGGTCGCTCTAGGCGCGCGGGGTGCGCCCGCTGGTAGATCGCGCTCAGGCGAGCGGTATCCACGTGGGTGTAGCGCTGGGTGGTCGACAGCGACGAGTGACCGAGCATCTCCTGGACCGCTCGCAGGTCGGCTCCCCCTGCAGCAGGTGCGTCGCCGTCGAGTGCCGCAGCCCGTGTGGCGCAATGTCATGCACACCGGCGCGTGCCGCCATCTTGTGCACAATCGAACGCACAATGCGCGGATCGATGCGCCCACCCTTGTCTCCGAGGAAGAGAGCATGTCCGCTCCGCTCTCCGGCCAACTGGGGACGGCCTCGCACGAGCCAATGGTCGAGGCGTCGGCAGCAGGGAGGACCCGTAGGGAACCACCCGCTCTTTGTTTCCTTTGCCGAGGACGCGTACGGTGAGAGCCTCACGGTTCAGACGACGACACGATCGAGAGCGCACACTTCGGAGACGCGCAGCCCGCAGGCGTACGTCAGCTCGAGTATCGCCCAGTTGCGAATCTGGGAGGCCCCTCCCGCCGCGGCTTCATCGCGAGCAGCATTGAGAAGCGCCCTCGCATCGGATTCATCGAGCGGAGACGGCAGACGCTGATCGGCACGCGGAGAGGACAGCAGAGCCGCGGGGATCGCTCGCCAGGATCCTTCACGCATCGCCCAGGCGGGTGAAAGTTTCGAATCGCGGCGGTATGGCGCGCAATCGTTGACCGACGCTCCCCCTGCGCCAGCGTGTGAGCGAGCCACGAACGAATGGCGCGCTGAGTCAGCGTATCGCGCAGCTGTTCCTCCGTGGCATCCTGCTCAAGCGACAGGAAATCAAGCAGCGAGCGCAGATCCGCGAGATACGCGGAGACGGTGTGGGGACTCATCCGCCGCCCAAGGCGCAGGTACTCTCCCAGCGCTCCCCACAGTCCGTGTCATGCCGCTATCCTACGGTCTGCCTCCGCTCACTCGAGCCCAGCCACGCGTCGATCCCACCACTAAGCCGGCGACGGACAGGTCCATCAGCGCACGATTGACCTCTTCGCGCGATAAGCCCGCGGCGACGCAGATCGAGTCGACGGACAAGGGAGCGCTCCTCGGGAGTGCCTCCCACACCCGCCGCTGTGTCGGTTCCAAAGCCGCAACCCCGCGGTCTTCTTCGACGGGCATTCCAAAGAGAGGTTCAGTGCCTCGACACTCACGGGACGGAGGAGCTCGAGCGCATCCCGGCCGTCACGGATGATCGTCGCTCCGTTGCGCGCGAGCTCGAGGCATCCAACCGACATGGGTGCATCCACTGCTCCGGGTACCGCACCCAGCTCACGTCCATATTCCATGGCACGGCGCGCCGTCGCGAGGGCTCCGGAACGCGCGCCGGCCTCGACAACAACGGTTGCTCCGCTCCACGCTGCGATGAGTCGGTTCCGGGTCGAAAACGCCACTTTCGCTGGCCTGGCGGTCGGAGCAACCTCGGAGATGAGGGCACCCCCCCCATCGATGACGGCATCGAAAGTCGGAACCATGGCACGCCGGGTACGGATTAAGACGCCCACCAGCAAGAATGCAGATCGTGCGTCCTCGCGCAGACAGAGCTCCGCGGTGGGCCTCAATATCGATGCCGATCGCTCACCGGAGACACCGTCACGCCTGCGCAGGCGACGAATGCCGCCATGTTTGCGGGCACATCTGTTTCCTGCTCCCGGTGGAAGCTCGAGCTCCCACGATAGACAGATGACCCGTCCGCACGCGGAGCCTCAGGGCAGGTCGCCTAGGAACCACAGACCCCATCGGCTCCTCCTCCCCAGGCACGCGAGTTGCTCGGGCCAACGCGGATCGCCGGAACCATGAATCCGCCGCCCGCAGCGAGCAACGCGGTCGAGGTCAGCATCGATATCGACCGACAGCGCGCGCTCACGCCACCTGTTCCCACTGCGTGCACCAGTCGATCCGCTCGGTGCACCGCAAGCGCTACGGGCAGTCCGATCCAGTCGCGACTGCAGCCATGCCCGCGCATCTCGATCACCAAAGAACTGACGAAGCGACGCGGGCGCACGGGTCGCCCGGCTCGGCGACAGCGGACCACCAGGCGGCCTCCCACAGTTCTGTGTCATTCATAGTGATCCGCTCCGTTCCGCAGCTGCTGCGCTGCAACAATGTGGTCAAGGTGGGCGCGGCGCAGCCTCGAGATCGGCGAGCGTCCATGACAGAGCGTAACATCCGGTCGATTCCCGCGCATGGACGAGTGACCGGAATCGACGAGCCGATCGAGTTGATGAGATGAGCGAGGCATCGATGCCCGAGTGGTGGCGCAGCCACGCTCCCGGGAAGCTGCGCGTTCATGGTCCACGGCGTGTCCTCGAGCCGCGTGCGCGCCCGTCGCTCGCGCTTCGATCACACGCTCACGAATCGACGCAGAATCGCGCGTCTGCGTCGACGCCCAGATCCGCCCGGCTGGGGCGTATGCACGTCAATGCGGATGTCCATTCGATCCAGCAACGGCCCGGACAAACGCGCGAGATACCTGCGTCGATTCATCGACGAACAGGTGCATCGACGCCTCCGTATCCACCTCCGCACGGGCACGGGATTTGGACGCCATCACCAGTTGGAATGCGGCGGGATACCGCGCCTGAACGCCCGGATCGGTGACATGGATGACACACCGATTCAAGGGGTTCGCGCAGAGAATCGAGGACGGAGGGAGCGAACTCGGCGGCCTCGTCGAGAAAGAGAATCCCTCCATGCGCCAGCGACGCCGCCCCGGGACGAGCGTGCGCGTGCCGCCACCGATCAGGGCCGGCATGGTCACCGAGTGGTGCGGCGCTTGGAACGGAGGCCGCGTCATCAGCGACATCGAGGAAGGAAGCAACAGCCCGCCACGGAATGCAACGAGGTGGTGACGAGAGCGGTGTCGGCGTCGAGATCTGGAAGTATCGTCGGGAGGCGGGATGCGAGCATCGTCTTGCCGGATCCGGGTCTCCCAGAAGAAACACGTGATGCCCTCCCGCAGCGGCAACTTCGAGCGCCGCCACTGCCTCCGGGCTGACCGCGCACGTCGGCCATGTCTGCGAAGTCGGTATCACATCATCTGCTTCCCCTCGCTGCGCACGCCCATCCTCCCGTGGAACGGGGCTACGGCTCTCCCCCGCCCACGCGATCAGGTCCGCCAGATGCGCGAAAGTCCAGCACCTCAATACCGCTGACCAGACGCGCTTCCTGGGCGCATGCCGACGGGCACGATCACCCGGCGCGACGCCCCGCGAACGCGCCGCCAGAACAGCCGGCAGCACGCCGCGCACCGGCTGGATACTACCCATCCAACGCAAGCTCGCCCAACGAGGACCGCATCCTCAAAAGCCACGGGCGACACGAGGCCCGGTGGCCAGAGCTATGGACGCCGCAATCGAGAGGTCAAAAGCCGACCCCGACTTCGGAATGCCAGCAGGGGACAGATTCACGGTGATGCGTTGGTCCAGCACGTCCAGTCCACACGACTCGAACGCAGCGCGCACGCGATCGCGTGCCTCGCGCACGGAGGTGTCGAGCAGGCCGACGAGCGTGAACGCCACGAGGCCCGACCCCGCGTATGTCTCCACGTCGACAAGGTGTCCCTCGATGCCGACGATGCTCATGGAATACGTGCGCGCAAGTCCCGGCCCTCTCATTGCACACCCCTCAACCACACGACCTGTGCCCCCAGAGCGCGAAGATCCACGGCCTCGTCCATGGGAGCCGGCCACGATTCCAGCGTCCGCGCGTCCACGGTGATGGCGACGACGTCGATACGCACACGCGAAGCAAGGTGACCGTGGGCCCTGCACCACGCACCCGTCAGCGCTCGAAGCCGCGCCACCTTGCGATGATCGACCGACGCGAGCGCACTCCCCTTCCTGCGCCCCCGACCCTGGTGCGCACCTCCACGATCACGGTCCACGAATGGCGCGGATCGGTCTCGTCACGCGCGATGATATCGAGCTCGCCCCGGCGACCATCACGCCAGTTGGTGTCAAGAAGGCGCAGGCCTTCCTCTTCGAGCGCCAGTCGAGCGGTATATTCGCCCGCAGCGCCAATGGCCCGACGATCGGGCCGTATTGAGCATCCCATCACAGATCACCTCCGCACCCACAGTGCGCCTGAGACAGTCTGTGACACAATGCGAAAACCACCCCCTGTGGATAGGGAGCGGTTCGCACAAAGGCCTGTGGATAACCGCGAGCGGGCTGATCACGGAGTTTACGGGGATGTCGAGCTCCGGCTTGAGAGTTCCCTCGACGTTCACGTCCCTTGTAGGTGATGACACGCACCGAGCGCACGAAGCGCGACGAGCGGTAGATGTCCCACACCCACGCATCGCTGAGCGTCAGTTCGAAGAAGACGTCGCCACCGACCGGGCGCGCCTGCACATCGACGTGGTTGCACAGGTAGAAACGCCTCTCGGTTTCCACGACGTACTTGAACAACCCGATGACGTCGCGGTACTCCTTGAAGAGTTCCAGCTCCAGATTGTTTTCGTAACCTTCGATTTCTTCGCTCACGCAACCATCATGCCGGGCCGCGCGCCCGAGCCGAGCCACGCCACCCCGGCGCGCCCTACTTTGTGGCCTGCGTCGGCATCTTCCACGAGCGACGATGCTGATCCGACACGCCGAGCTCGACGATCGCGCGAGTGTGGGCGGCCGAGCCGTAGCCTTTGTTCGATGCCCATCCGTAGCCCGGATCCTCGAGCTCCGCCATGAGGTGATCACGTTCAACCTTCGCGAGGACGGACGCTGCGGCAACGACCGCGCAGGACGCGTCGGCCTTCACCTGCATCTGGACGGGCAGATCGACGCCGAAAGGATCCCCAGGCCCGTCGATGGCACCGAACAGATCGTCGGGTGCGGACAGCCAATCGTGCGAGCCATCCAGCAGAACACCACCGGGAACGAGGCCGTGGCTGGCTACCTCGGCGAGAGCGCGCCGGCCCGCCAGACGAAGCGCGGCGATGATGCCCCAGTCATCGATCTCCTGTGGGGAGGCGTAGCCGACTGGACGAGCCGAGCGTCCCACTCACGCACGGGCTCGACGAGTGCCTCGCGCCGACGAGCGGTCAGCGCCTTTCGAGTCGGTGAGGCCTTCCGGGAACCGGTGCGGCATCGACGCCGATCAAGCGCCACGCCGACGGCGACGGGACCCGCGAGAGCCCCGCGCCCCACCTCGTCCATCCCCTGCGACGATCCCCCACCGACGCGCCAGGAGACCTCAAGATCACGCGAGGCGGTCGTCATGAGGCGTCGGGAACAGAGGCGAACACCTCGTGGTGCGCGATGTCCGTCGTCCAACGCGACGTCGGGCCAGATGACCGCCTGAACGGTACCGACAACCGAGGAAACCGGGCACGTAGGGCGACTGCCCCGACCCCATGTGGTAGCGAGAATCAGCCGAGTTCGAACGGTTGTCACCCATCACCCACAGGTGTCCCTCGGGAACGACAACATCAAAAGTGCGCTCGCCACACGGCACCTGGCCATCGGGCACGTAGGTCTCGTCAAGCTCAACTCCGTTGACGCTCACCTTGCCGTTCGCACTGGTGCATGACACACGATCGCCACCGACGCCGATGACGCGCTTGACGAGCGTCTGCTCACTGCCTCCCGGAACGAAACCGGTGAACTCCCCCAGCCGGCGCAGCACTGAGGGAGAAGTCGCCTGCGACGAACCCAGCCAGCCGAGCGTGTCATCGAAGACGACGACATCCCCGCGGTGCACGTTAGAACGAAGCGCATCGATACGCGAGACGGCGATGCGGTCATCCTCCACCAGCGTGTTGTGCATCGACGGTGAAGGAATCCAGAAAACCTGGACGATGAAGGCACGCAGCAGCGACGAAATCACGAGGGCAACGACGATGATGATGAGGATCTCGCGCAGCCACACGAGCGGGTTGCGACGAGCGCGAGCCTCCGCGCGATCACGATCCCGAAGAGAAGGCGAATGCAGTGGTCCGAGCGACGGTCCTGCTGTCGGGGTCATGCAATCTCCTTGTCGTTGCGTCAACCATCCCAGGATACGGCGAGGCCCGACACCGGCGCGCGGTGTCGGGCCTTTCCGTGAAAAATGCCAAGGCGTGTGCCCTGGCAAGCCTCACGCGGACTTGCCGGAACGGTGTTCCTTGATCTTCGCGGCCTTGCCGTGACGCTCACGCAGGTAGTAGAGCTTGGCGCGACGCACGTCGCCCTTGGTGACGACCTCGATGTGGTCGATCGTGGGGGCGTGAACCGGGAAGGTACGCTCGACGCCCACACCGAAGGAAACCTTGCGGATGGTGAACGTGGAGGACACACCGTGACCGCGACGAGCGATCACGACACCCTGGAAGACCTGGATACGAGAGCGGTTACCTTCGATGACCTTGACGTGCACCTTGAGGGTGTCGCCAGCTCGGAACGAGGGGATGTCATCGCGCAGCGAAGCCGCATCAACGGCGTCCAGCTTCTGCATTTCTTCTCCTTGACGCATCTGCCGCAGGTCGGAAGCGCCTGGTTGGGCGGGTCGAACCCGCTCATTGACGTGTGATCGTGCGCCTTGGTGTCCCCCTGCGGCAGGATGAACCGCGCACAATCTCGGCTATTATCCCACAGCAGGACACACTAGGGCTAGTCCGCGGATGTGTTATGCGGTGAGATCACGCACCATGACAACGTCGTAGTTGCGTACGCCGCCCACATCGAAGGTTCGGCTCGAACGCTTGCGGAATCCGTGGCGCTTGTAGAAGGCCTGCGCCTCCTTGTTGCCCTCGGTTTGGTGCCCAGCACAACGCGCGCATGCCCGCAGTCGCGGGCATCGGCGACAGCATCGCTCGATCAGCGCATCCGCAACACCGCTGCCCCCGCCACGCCTCGTCGACGTAGCACTTGGACAGGTAGGCGCTGCCCTTCCTCCACGCGTCCGGGGACGCACCATGTCGCTCGGCAACGCATCCGGGTCCGACGTGGGTGAGCACGTAACCGACGAGGCTGCCCCAGACCTCGGCAACGAACAGGCGATGACTGCTCGGGATCGGAAATAAGAGCGTCAAACACGTCGGCGCTGAGCTGCGTGGCGATGTGCTGCGCAATCGCTTCCTCGGGGCAGGTTCTCCGGGCAAGCATCCGGGAACGTGCGCGCCGCAGAGCTCGCTGACTGCGACGACGTCCTCACGCTCAGCCTGTCGCACGTCGAGGCGTTCCGCCGCGCCAGCTCGCGGGTACGCAACACCGCAGCGGGCCAGCATCGCACGGTCCTCGCGCGTCAGCGACGAAGCATCCAGCGACAGCGCGAGATCGGGGCGAACGCGAGCTGTCTTCTCAATCGCTCGGTCGCGACGCCAGCGCTCAATCGCCGCGTGATTGCCGCCGAGGAGTACCTCGGGGATCTCAAGCGAGCGAAACTCCCTCGGCTTGGTGAACACGGGGTATTCGAGGAGTCCCGCACCCGAGTGCGATTCTTCAACGAGGGAGCCCGGGTTTCCCATAAATCCTTCGAGAAGACGCGCAACAGCCTCGGTGAGAACCATCGCGGCGACCTCGCCGCCGTTGAGCACGTAGTCGCCGATAGAGAACTCGACGACCTCGACGCCCGAGCGCTGCGGTAGTGCTCGGCGACGCGCGCGTCGATCCCTCATAGCGCCCGCAGGCGACGATGATCTGGTCGGCGCGCGCGAGGTCCTCCACGCGCGCCTGGGTCAGCGGCGTTCCCCAGACGGCGTCGGAATCGCGAGGACGCGACGCGGCGAGGCGTGAGCCCCTTCGCCGTCGACGCTCGGCGAGTGGGCACGGACGAGTACCTCGTCGAGGGCACGCGCCCACACATCCGCACGCATCACCATGCCCGCGCCACCGCCGTAGGGGGTGTCATCGACGCTGCGATGCTTTGCCGGTGGCCCACTCGCGCAGGTCGTGCGCCTGCAGATGCACGAGGCCCAGCGTCCTCCGCTTTCCCCATCAGAGACAGGCGAAGAGGCGCAAAATAGTCAGGGAAAATCGAGATGAGATCGAAGCGCACGGTGTCAGTCGCCCTCGCGCTCCGACACCGCATCGTCGTCAAACAAGCCGGGAGGCGCGTCGATGACAACGACCCCTCCCTCAACGTCGACCGTCGGGAACGAGCGCCGTCACGAAAGGAACCATGACGGTGCCGCGATCCGTGGCAAACGAGAAGCAAATCCTGAGCCGCCCCAGGGGTCAGTCCCACTGACGGTTCCAAGGACATCACCGGACGGAGTACGCGCCTCGAGACCCTTGAGCTCATGCGGGATACCAGGCATCCTCCTCGGGGTGAGCGTCGACGAGCAGGCGGGCACCGCGCAGAGCCTCCGCATCCTCGCGCGTCACGCATTCCTCAAACGATGCGAGCACACGATCCTTGTGCACGCGAACGCTGCGCACAGTGAGGCTGCGCTGATCTCCCGCAATGTCCAAGCGCGACCCGGGTGCCATCACCTCGGGATCGTCGCTGCGCACGTCCACGATGACCTCGCCTCGCAAACCGTGGGCGGGGCCGACGATAGCGGCTGTGAGCTGCATGTGTTCTCCTGACGATAAACGGGGACTCCCCCGAAGGATACAACGAAGGGGCCCGGCAGTGCCGGACCCCTTCGCGACGTGTGCGAGTCTTACTCGCGATCCGTGTCGACGACGTCAACGCGGACGGTGCCACGCGTGGACAACGCACCCATGACGGTGCGCAGCGCGCGAGCCGTCCGACCGCCGCGTCCGATGACGCGACCCAGATCCTCGGGGTTCACGCGAACCTCAAGAAGCTGGCCACGTCGCATGGAACGAGGCGTCACCTCGACATCTTCGGGGTGGTCAACGATGCCGCTGACCAGGTGCTCCAACGCGTCGGCGAGCATGCTCAGGCATCCTCTCCGGCGGCCTCTTCGGAAGCCTGCTCGGCAGCCTCAGCCTCAGCAGCGGCTGCGGCAGCGGCGGCCTCTTCCTCGGCCTTCTTGGCGGAAGCAGCGGCCTTGGACTTCTCGGCTGCAGCCTCGGCGTCCTTGATGGCCTGCTCGGCCTGGGCGGCCTTGTCGGCCTCGGAGACGATGACGCGGGAAACAGCGTCGGCCTTGCCGTTGAACTTGGCGATGTCACCGGTCAGGACCAGCAGCTTGCGGACCTGGTCGGAAGGCTGAGCGCCAACGCCGAGCCAGTACTGGGCACGCTCAGAGTCGATGCGAATGATCGACGGGTTGGGCTGAGGATCGTAGTAGCCGACCTCTTCGATGACGCGGCCGTCACGCTTCTTGCGCGAATCGACGACGACAACACGGTACTGGGCGGCGTGGATCTTACCCACGCGCTTCAGGCGAATTCGAACTGCCACTTGAGTGGTCTCTCCATTTCAGAATTGGTGTGGACCTTTGCGTCCCGAGGTGGGAAACACAGGGGTCGCATTGGACCGGGACACGACGGCACGCAGTGAGAGGGTCTACGAACCGCCGGGTACAGCTAGCGATTATGCCACATTTCGCCCCTCAATCCCAAGTCAGGAGCGAGTGCCGTGTCGTGCGAATCGGTTAAATCGATCACTGCCACGAGCTCAGGCGGACGGACGCTCCACACAGACGTTCCGCCCACCGTCACGCGCGCGGGCTTCGCGAGGATCGTCGGGTTGTCCCTCGGATCCTCGTCCAGGATGAGAAATCAGCGGGACCGCCCTCGACGAGGCCGGGGTAGCCGAGGTAGCGCTGGCTCACCCACGTCGCCGCATCGATCGCGAACTGCGCGGGCGCGCCCCACTGGAGCCACAGGTCAAGCTCGCCGGCGATCGTGCCGTGCTCCTGATAACCCCCCGAGTCGGTTCCCATGAGGAGAAGGACACCAGAGTCGACGAGCATCTGGAAAGTGGGAGCGCCGCGCGTCGTACATGCCCCGCATCGTCTCCGCATAGACGGGGATACTTCGCCCCCGCCTGGGCGGCAAAAGTCCTTGAAGAGCTCGACCTGGCGCAGCGTCGGGGTCACCGCGATACCGCGTGCGGCAATCTCGCTGGCCTGATCCGCATCGATACCGCTGCCATGTTCGATGTCGTCAACGCCGGCCTCGATGAGCGAGTCGATGACGCGGTGCGAGAACGCGTGGACTGCGATCCTCGCCCCGGCCTCGTGAACGGCGGCAACAGCGTCCGTCAACACCGCGGGGTCCCACAGGGGCATGAGGTCCGAGTCGGCCCCGGCGCTGCGGTCGATCCAGTCTCCGACGATCTTGACCCACCCGTCGGAGGAGTGTGCCATCGAGGCGAGCACCGCGGGCAGCTCGCTCTGATCCTCGACGTCCAGCGGCAGGTCTCGCATGTAGCGCTTCGGGCGCGCAACATGGCGACCGCAGCGAATGAGGTGCAGGCCGGTTGCGCGAGCCGCTGGCGAGTTATCAACCGGCACGCCACAGTCACGTACGACGGTGACTCCGCTCGCGAGCGTTATCCGAGCCTGCTCCACCATCTCATCTTCAGACACCGAACCGGTCTCCGAGTAGCCGATGTGGCAGTGCGTATCCACCATGCCGGGCACAATGACACCGACCGAAGGAGCCTGCGTTTCGTCGGAGACGCGGCGGATCACTCCCTCGTCGACATGCCATGTGCCGCGCACCCACGATGGGCGCTCGGATGCGCTATCCGCCCACAGGGCGAGGCCGGAGAACGCCATGCCTCAGAGCTGGCCGAGCATGCGCTTGACGTCGTCCGGCAGATCGTCGATCGTCGGACGCGGAGCGGGCGCCTCTGAGCAACGCCGAAGGACGAGCCCTGCAGGGCGCGCTGCGCTCGGACGGGGGCAGCATGGCCTCGAGCTCCTGCTGGCGACGCTTCGCGGGGTTACCCGGAGCGGGCGCTCTTCTTCATGCGAGCACGCTGGGCCTGCGCCTTGCGCGCGTTGGCCTTCTGCTTGGCCTTGCCGCCGCGGCCGGGCAGTGCGCCCATGCCGGGAACGCCGCCACCCATCTGGCCCATCTGCGCCATCATCTCGCGCGCGGCCTCGAAGCGCTGCACGAGCTGGTTGACCTCGGTCACTGTGGTACCAGAACCGCGGGCGATACGCGCGCGACGCGAGCCGTTAAGGATCGACACGTCCTCGCGCTCGGCAGGGGTCATCGAGCGAACGATGGCCTCGACGCGGTCGACCTCGCGCTCGTCGAAGTTCTCAATCTGCTCGCGCATCTGCGCGGCACCCGGGATCATACCGAGCATCTTCTTCATCGAGCCGAGCTTCTTGATCTGCTGAAGCTGGCTCAGGAAGTCACCGAGGGTGAGCTGGCCGGCCATCGCCTTGGCCGCGACCTTCTCCGCCTCCTCGGCGTCCATCTTCTTTTCGGCCTGCTCGATAAGGGTGAGGATGTCACCCATGTCGAGGATGCGGCCGGCCATACGATCGGCGTGGAAGCGCTCGAAGTCATCGAGGCCTTCGCCCGTCGAGGCAAACAGGATCGGCGCGCCGGTCACGCCGCGCACGGACAGCGCTGCACCACCGCGCGCGTCGCCGTCCAGCTTGGACAGGACGACGCCCGTGAAGCCGACGCCGTCACGGAACGCCGTCGACGTGGAGACGGCGTCCTGACCGACCATGGCGTCGAGGACGAACATGATCTCGTGGGGGTTGACAGCGTCGCGGATCGCGATCGCCTGGTCCATCATCTCCTGGTCGACACCGAGACGGCCCGGCCGTATCGACGATGACCACGTTGATGCCGCTCTGGCGGGCAAACTCGACGCCGCTCCTCGCGACCTCGACGGGGTTGCCAACGCCGTTGCCGGGCTCGGGCGCCCACACCTTGACGCCGGCGCGCTCGCCGACAACCTGAAGCTGCTGGACGGCATTGGGGCGCTGGAGGTCGGAGGCGACGAGCAGGACGGTCTTGCCCTCCTCGCGCAGCCACTTACCCAGCTTTCCGGCGAGGGTGGTCTTACCGGCACCCTGGAGGCCGGCGAGCATAAAGACGGTGGGGCCGGACTGGGCGAAGGTCAGCTCACGCGTGGCACCACCGAGGATCTCGACGAGTTCCTCGTGCACGATGGAGACAACCTGCTGCCCCGGGTTGAGAGCCTTAGAGCGGGCCGCACCATAGGCCTTTTCGCGCACCTGCGTGGTGAACTGGCGAACGACGGGGAGCGCAACGTCCGCGTCGATGAGGGCGCGACGAATGTCGGAAATCGCGTGATCGACGTCCGACTCGGTCAGGACGCCACGGCTGCGCAGGCTACGGAACGACTGGCTCAGACGATCTGACAGGTTTCCAAACACGTGTTTACTCCCAAGATGGCGGCTGTACTAGGCACAGGTTAGCGCACCTCGGCCCCGGGAGTCGCCTCACCGGGGCCGAGGTACGCGTCATGGTGGTGGGGTTCAGCCCTGCGCGGAACCCACAATCGCGTCGACGAAGCCCTGCGGATCAAAGGGTGCCAGATCGTCGGCACCCTCGCCGAGGCCAACGAACTTCACCGGAACGCCCAGCGCACGCTGAACGGAGACGACGATGCCACCCTTGGCGGAACCCGTCGAGCTTCGTCAGAACGATGCCGGTCACGCCGGTGGCCTCCGCGAAGACCTCGGCCTGCTTCATGCCGTTCTGGCCGGTAGTGGCATCAAGCACCAGAAGGACCTCAGAGACCGGTGCCTGCTTGGTCATGACGCGCTTGATCTTGCCGAGCTCGTCCATCAGCGTGGACTTGTTCTGCAGGCGTCCCGCAGTGTCGACGAGAACGACGTCGACGTCACGCTCGACGCCCTCACGCACGGCTTCAAAAGCAACGGAGGCCGGGTCGGCACCCTCGCGGTCGCTGCGCACAACATCGACGCCGACTCGCTCACCCCACGTGGCGAGCTGGTCGGCTGCGGCGGCACGGAAGGTATCGGCGGCACCCAGGATCACAGACTTGTCTTCCGCAACGAGGATGCGCGCGAGCTTGCCGACAGTCGTGGTCTTTCCGGTGCCGTTCACACCGACCATCAGGACGACGGCGGGCTTAGCGGAGCCGTCGACCTCGGGGCGCTCAAGGTTGAGAGAGCGATCCATCGAGGGATCGACGAGGGCCAGGAGCTCCTCGCGAAGGATCTCGCGGATGCGCGCTTCGTCCGTCACCGACTCGACCGCGACGCGACGCTTGAGGGCTTCCATCAGCGTGTCAGTGGCCTCAAGGCCGAGGTCGGCGATGAGGAGAGACTCCTCGATCTCCTCCCAGTCGGCGGCACCGAGCTGGCCGCGGCTGAGAACGCCGAGAATCGCACGACCCAGCGAGCCGGAAGACGCGAGACGTTCGCGCAGGCGCTCCATGCGCCCACGCACGGGTTCGGGGCGCTCGATGGACGAGGCCGGGGTTGCGGGAGCCTCAGGGCTCTGGTCAGGCGTGGGCTCAACGGCATCTGCCGGACCCGCTCGAGGCTGGTCCGTGTCATCAAGCGATGCCTCGGCAGGCGTGTCGGAACGAGCCTCAAGCGGAGCCTGAGCCTGAGGTTGAGGGGTCACGTCCTGCGAGGAACGGCGACGCGAACTCACGGCCAGGCGAATAACGACACCGATAAGCACGGCGACCGCAAGGCCGATAACGACTGCCCACGGCGATTGGAGGGAGGAAATAAAAGCGTCCATAGGGTCATTATCCCCTATGGACGCTTGTGACAGAAAACCTGAGTGCGGCATCACTGTCTTACGGCTGCGTTGACTCCGCCGCGGAGTCCCCACCTCCGTCAGCGCTGCGGCTGCCACGGTCGAAGCGCACGCTCACGCGATCAGTCACCGTTTCGAGGCGGTCGATGCCGGGCAGACGGTCAGCGTCGAAGTAGGCGCTCTTCGACTCAGCGCTTTGCAGGAGCGACTGCAGGGACGCCGTACGTGGAACCACGGGCCCGTCGGGCGACGAGGAGGCACGCTTGGGAAGCGAGTGATGGGTTTTCACCTCATCGGCAATCTCCTCGCTCTCTCGCTTGATGACGCCCTTCCACTCGTCCGCGCTGCGGCGAGACAGCGCCACGACGGCGACGACGCCACCTGCGACGACGAGGACCAGAAACGACGGTCAAAACAAAGAAATCAGTGCACCCTCAGCATGTGATTATCCTGCCTTACGAGAACCTCAATACGCGACGATGCCACCCGCACACACGCGCATTGTGACGATGTTGTCACGAGGGCCGGGAACAATCGTTCCCGGCCCTCGGAGGTGTCGATTCCGCGTCAGTCGAGGTAGTCGCGCAGAACCTGCGAACGCGAGGGGTGGCGCAGCTTCGACATCGTCTTGGACTCGATCTGACGGATGCGCTCGCGCGTCACGCCGTAGACCTTGCCGATCTCGTCGAGAGTCTTCGGCTGACCGTCACCCAGGCCAAAACGCATCGACACAACGCCGGCTTCACGCTCTGACAGCGTGTCCAGGACGTGGTGGAGCTGTTCCTGCAGCAGGGTGAAGGACACGGCGTCTGCGGGAACGATGGCCTCGGAGTCCTCGATGAGGTCACCGAACTCGGAGTCGCCGTCCTCACCGAGAGGCGTGTGCAGCGAAATCGGCTCGCGACCATACTTCTGAACCTCCACGACCTTCTCGGCGGTCATGTCGAGTTCCTTCGCCAGTTCCTCGGGGGTAGGTTCGCGACCCAGGTCCTGGAGCATCTGGCGCTGGACACGCGCAAGCTTGTTGATGACCTCGACCATGTGCACCGGGATGCGGATCGTACGCGCCTGGTCCGCCATCGCGCGGGTGATCGCCTGACGAATCCACCAGGTGGCGTAGGTCGAGAACTTGTAGCCCTTCGTATAATCGAACTTTTCGACGGCGCGGATGAGGCCCAGGTTGCCCTCCTGGATCAGGTCCAGGAACTGCATACCGCGCCCGGTGTAGCGCTTGGCCAGCGACACAACGAGTCGAAGGTTCGCCTCGAGCAGGTGGTTCTTCGCCTGCTGACCGTCCTGAGCGAGGAAGTGCAGCTCGCGACGCTCGCGGCTGGTCATCTCGTCAGCCTGGTTCTTCAGCTTGTACTCGGCGTAGAGGCCGGCTTCGATACGCCGGGCGAGGTCCACTTCCTGCTCCGCATTCAGCAGCGAGACCTTACCGATCTGCTTGAGGTAGTCCTTCACCGGGTCAGCCGTTGCACCGGCAACCGTCACCTGCTGGACGGGTTCGTCGGTCTCATCGGAATCGGAGACGACGAAGCCACCCTTCACGTGGATACCATCGTTCGTACGTTCACGAAGTGCGGCGCCCTCAGCGAGCTTCGGATCCTCTTCGTCCGCTTCGTCCTCTGCATCGGCTTCGTCGTCGACGGTGTCGGTCTCGAGTTCGGGATCCTCAAGGTCCTCACCAGTCGGCTCGAACTCTACGTCAACCGTGTCATCGAGTTCCTCGACGACCTCCTCGACGATGGCTTCTTCCTTCTTCTTGCGACCGCGCGTCTTCTTCGCGGCGGGCTTCTTCGCGCCCTCCCCTTCGGCGGCGGCCTTCTTCGTCGTCTTCTTAGCAGCCGTCTTCTTCGCGGGCGCCTTCTCGGCGAGCCTCTGCGGCACCAGCAGCCTTCTTCGCGGGAGCCTTCTTCGCCGGGGCCTTCTTCGCGGCAGACTTCTTCTCCTCGGCGGGAGCGTTCACCGCGTCGACCGCGCCAGCAGCCTTCTTGGCGCGCGTAGTCTTCTTCGCGGGGGTCTTCACCTCCGTGGTTTCCTCAGTCGTCGCGGAGTCCTTTGCCGAAGCGCGAGATGCACTCACACGGGTCCCTTTCATTGATGGGCATGCACAACGGAGCCGATCGCAAATCGGCATACCAGCGCCAAGTCTAGTGCCTTGCCGTTTAGTTTTCCTGACGGTAGGTGTGAGGATCCCCCGCCTTGGGCGCACCCGCTCACTCGAACCTCAGTTAGAGTGGGCGTATGACTCTGAGCGACAGTTTCGCAACGCTGCGTCCATCAATCGACGAGGCGACGGCCACCAGCCTCGCCCATCTCCTCGCCCGCGCAGGAGGTTCCGGCCGATCCGAGGAGTTCTCTCGCGCTGTCCTCGCGTCGGTCTCCGGGGGGAAGCGATTCCGTGCCCTCATGGCGCACGTGGGCTACGCGCTCAGTTCCGCAACTCCCATCGAGGAAGTGTCGCTCCCCCATCTCAGCGCGGCGCTGGAGCTCTATCAGGCGAGCGCCCTCGTCCACGACGACATCATCGACAAGGCGGACGAACGACGCGGCATGCCCACCCCTCACCGCACGCTCGCGGATCACCACGCCGCGCAGTCGTGGATCGGATCGTCAACGGATTTCGGTCGGCACAGCGCTATCTTGGTCGGTGACTTCTCTTTTCGGCGGCAACGGCTGCCGCAGACGAGCAGGCCCCTGACGCTGCCCGAGGACTGCGCCCGCGCTTTTGCCCGCCGATTCGCCGACATGCACGCGGAGGTCGCACTGGGGCAGTACCTCGACATCTCCGCCGAGCAGAGCCCTGCTTGATCCCTGAGCGCACGGATGCACTCAGCATGAGCGACTCCGCTGAGGTGGCACTGCACAAGTCAGCTCACTACTCGGTCGTCCACCCGGCACTCCTCGGCGCGATCTGCGCAGCGCCATCGTTCGATCACGTCGCCGACCCTGCTCGATGTCCTCGAGACGATTCTGACGCCGTGGGGCCTGGCCTTTCCAGCTGCGCGATGATGATCTCGGCGTCTTCGGAGACCCGGCAGTGACCGGCAAGCCCGCCGGCGACGACCTGCGTGAAGGAAAGCGCACTGCACTCCTGGCACTCACGTGGAAGCCTCCTCCCCGCCGAGCGACGCGCCTCACCGACGTTCTCGGGTGGCCGAGGCCTCGGCGCAGCAGATCGCGACTGCTACCGACATCGTGGAACGCAACGGACGCGCCGCCCACGAGGCCGAGATTGCAGCCTCGTGGCCGACGGAGACGCCGCCCTCGAAGCCAGCGACTTCGATGAGGATGCTCGCGCTATGCTGCGCGAACTGTGCTCGATCCTGACCGCCAGGCGGGCTGAGAAGAGCCGCCTGGCCTCAGAAGGCCAGCGTCGAGGCGATGCGATTGACTCGGTGGTGGCGGCCCGACGTCAGCGCGTCGATCGGGACGCTCACCCAGCTCGTCCTGAACGGTGTACAGCCACGCCACCGCTTCTTCGGCCGTGAAGCCATCATCGGCAAGCAGCGTCAGCGTGCCCCTGCAGGAACGGCAGCGGCTCCCAGCCATTGTCGCCCTTGACGATCACGTCCTGCGGGACGCCGCGCCCCGCTGCCGTCGCGCGCTTCGATGAGCTCGCGGTCGCGGATCAGCTGCTTGAGGCGGCGTTCCTCGATGCCGAGGAGACGGCAGACCTCGTCGGTGGAAGCACGGTGATATCAACACTGGTCATGAGCGCAAGACTACCCCATTCATGCGCCGCACCGACGTGGGCACTTCCAGTGATTTCGCGAAAACTCCCATAGAATCGAGCAAGTGAGCGATGAACAGACATTCGACCAGACGGACCCGTTGATCGGCCTCCTCGTTGACGAACGGTACCGGGTGACGCGCAGGCTGGCGCGTGGCGGCATGGCCACCGTCTACATCGCGCAAGATGAACGCCTTGATCGGCCCGTCGCGCTCAAGGTCATGCACCCGCACTTGGCAGACTCCGAGGATTTCGTCGCCCGATTCCGGCGCGAGGCGCGCTCCGCTGCACGCATCGTTCATCCCGGCGTCGTCTCCGTGTTTGATCAGGGCGTGGTCACGGGCCAGGGGTTCCTCGTCATGGAGCTCATCGACGGCACGAATCTGCGCCAGCTTCTGCGCGCGCAGGGCGCTTTCACGATCCCGCAGGCGCTGCGCTACACGACCGACATTCTTGAGGCACTGCGCGCCGCTCACCGCGTCGGCGTTATTCACCGCGACGTCAAACCCGAGAACATTCTCGTTCCAACCGACGGGCCGGCGAAGGTGACTGACTTTGGTCTGGCGCGAGCTGCCTCCGAAGTCTCGATGTCCTCGACGGGCAACATGCTCGGCACGGTTGCATACATCGCCCCGGAGATTGCGACGACCGCTCAGGCCGATGCCCGCTCGGACATTTATTCGGTCGGCATCATGCTCTACGAAATGCTCACGGGCTCCGTTCCCTGGGCGGGTGAGTCGCCTCTGCAGATCGCGACGCATCACGTCTCCGACGACGTGCCCAGCCCGTCGGAGGCCCAGCCGTGGATTCCCCGAGAGATCGACGATCTCGTCGCCGCTCTGACCGCCCGCGACCCCGCCTCGCGCCCCGCCGACGCATCGGACGCGATCGACCTCGTGACTCGTACTGCTGCCGCCATTCCGTCGGAGCTGGCCAACCGCCGCGCGGACGTCGCGCCGGCTGACCGGGCAGGCGCCTCAGAAACGAGTGCGCTCAACACCGAGCTGATCTCAGCTCAGTTTACGAGGCCTCTGCCCCTCCCGGCACCGTCGACGGTCGCCACTGTCCACACGTCGGCCCCGCTTCCGGAGGCTTCGGAGACGACCGGCACCAAGACGTACAGGCGTGCCGCCCTGTGGGCCACCCTGGTCGTTCTGCTCCTCGCCGCCGCAGTCGTTGGCGGGCGCTGGTGGTGGACCGAATACGGTCCTGGCTCCTACCTGACCATGCCCGCGACGAATGGTCGTCCCCTCGCGGAGGTTCAGGCCGAGCTGAACGCAATGGGACTTGCGTCGTCCGTTGAGGAGGAATTCTCGACGACGTCGCAGCCGGGTCGATCACTCGCTCTGATCCGTCAGGCGGCGAGCCCGTCCACAAGCGCGCGGAGGTCCAACTCCACGTCTCCAAGGGCGTGGACATGAAGACGGTCCCGGACGTCGTCGGTAAGAACCAAGACGACGCACGCAAGGCGCTCACAGATGCCGGCCTCGCACTGGGCGCCATCACCGACGCATACTCCGAGGACGTTCCACAGGGACAGGTCATCTCGCAGTCACAGGCCTCTGGTTCACAGCTGGCACACGACAGCGCCGTCGATGTCGTGCTGTCGAAGGGCCGCGAGCCCCTCACTGTACCGTCGCTGAACGGGATGAGCGCCGATGCCGCGAAGAGCGCCATCGAGGGCCTTGGCCTCGTGGCGACGCCGACGGAGGCGTTCTCCGACACGGTCGCCGAAGGCCAGGTCATCTCGCAGCAGACCAATGAGGGCACGATCTTGCACCGCGGCGACACCGTCGCCTACACGGTGTCGAAGGGGCCCGAGAAGGTCGCTGTGCCCGACGTTGTAGGCCGTCAACGCCAGGATGCCCGCGCTGCGCTCGAGGCAGCCGGATTCAGCGTGCAGGAGGAGGCAATCCTCGGAGGCTTCTTCGGAACCGTCCGACAGACCGACCCCGCCGCCGGAACAATGCTGAAAAAGGGCAGCGTCGTCACGATCACGATCGTCTGACGTCATTCCCGCGCCGCTCGCGCCACAAGAGTTCCCCGGCCTCGTCCATGACGAACGAGGCCGGGGAACTCTGTAGGACAGCTCACTCCTCGTGGGAGGAACCCTTCGCCAGGTACTGGGCTACCTGGAAGGCCATCTCCAGGCTCTGCTGGTGGTTCAGACGCGGATCCACGAGCGTCTCGTAACGGTCGCGCAACGACTCGTCATCGATGTGCTCACTGCCGCCAATCACCTCGGTGACGTCATCACCGGTGAGCTCGACGTGCAGGCCACCGGGGACTGTTCCCGCGGCCTCGTGCGCTTCGAAGAAGCCACGGACCTCATCCATGACCGTCTCGAAGCGACGCGTCTTGTAGCCGGTCGACGACGTAATGGTGTTGCCGTGCATCGGATCCGTCATCCACGTGACGGGACGACCGTCGATCCGAGCAGCCTCCAACAGCGGCGGAAGCGCCTCGCGGATGTGCTCCGCCCCCATGCGCGTAATGAACGACAGGCGCCCCTCCTCACCATCCGGGTTGAGGCGATCAATGAGCGAGAGCATCTGATCCGGCGTGGTCGACGGGCCGAGCTTGACCCCAATCGGGTTGCGAACACGCGACAGCAGCTCGATGTGAGCGCCCTCCTCCTCGCGCGTCCTCTCCCCCGCCCACAGGAAGTGGGCGGACGTGTTGTAGGGCTCGCCCGTCCGCGAATCAATGCGCGTCATGGCTGACTCGTACTCGAGCAGCAGCGCCTCGTGGGACGAATACAGGTCGACGTCTCGAAGCGTCTCGAAGTCGACGCCCGCGGCACCCATGAACTTAATCGCCCTGTGGATGTCCTCCGCCAGCGATTCGTAGCGCGCGTAGGCCGGGTTCGACATGAAACCCTGATTCCAGCGGTGAACCTGACGCAGGTCCGCATAACCGCCCTTCGTGAAGGCGCGGATCAGGTTCAGCGTCGAGGCCGCGTGATTGTATAGCGACAGCAGGCGCTGCGGGTCAGGCTCACGGGCCTCGGGAGTGAAACTCGAAGGAGTTCACAGCGTCGCCGCGGTAGCTGGGCAGAGTGACGCCGTCGCGCGTTTCCACGTCTGAGGAACGCGGCTTGGCGTACTGACCGGCAATACGGCCGACCTTGATGACCGGCAGCGAGGCACCGTAGGTCAAGACGACCGCCATCTGCAGCAGCGTCTGAATCTTCAGGCGCACGTGGTCCGCCGTCGCCTCGACGAAGGTCTCAGCGCAGTCCCCGCCCATCAGGACGAAGGCCTCGCCGCGGGCAGCCGCACCCATCCACGTGCGCAGATCGTCAACCTCCCCGGCGAACACGAGCGGGGGCTGACGGCGCAGCTGCGCCGTCACATCACTGAGGTGTTTCCGCGTCCGCGTAGGAAGGCTGCTGGGCAGCGTCCAGGCCGCGCCACGTGTCCCAGGGGGCGCGCTCCCCGGACTCGGGCGACCACAGACGCTCGGGGACGCGGCGGGAGCGAGGCTTACGCACAGGCTCGCCGCCGCGTCCGGGAGTGATCGAAGGAATCACGCGAAGCGACTCACTCGCCGGCAGGCTCGACGGTCTGGCCGATTTCGGCCATCATCTCGAGGAACCAGGGGGCGGAAATGTCGAAGGGCTTGCCGCCCGCGATGCGCGGGAACGGAATGGCCTTCAGGCGGTCGCCGTCCTCCTCGTCGTGGCCGATAACGCCGGACTCGCCCTTGAAGGCGCACTCGACGGCAAGGTCGGTCATCGACTTGATGAGGCGCAGGTCGTCGGCGTTGGCGCGCGAAGAACGCGAGAAGTAGCCGGACTTCTGAACCATGACCTTCTCGGCGTCGATCTTCTCGGCGAACTGCTTGGCGAACCACTGGCCGGGGTTGATCGTGTCGAGCTTGACGTGGCCGAAGGGGTCACGCTGGACCTCGCCACCGGCAGCCCTCGATCTCCGCGATGATCTCGGGACGCCAGCGCCCTCGGAGAGGAAGATGTTGACGTTGCCCCTGCTCGTCCGCGATCGCCTTCAGGCGCGCGGCCTCGGCGTCCAGGTCGATCTTCATCTCGGGCAGGAAGATGGCGTGATGTCCCAACGCTCCTGCGACAGGGCCGATCGAGGGCACCCACTCCTGGGTCTTCAGCCAGTCGTGGTAGCGCTTCGAACCGGCGGCGGTCAGCCAACCGCAGTGGCGGCCCATGATCTCGTGGATGATGAGCATTCGCGGGTTGGAGCGGTGCTCGCCGATGACGTT
>BNJU01003466.1_pt1 | contig 67152 bp, 78 predicted proteins | sample 8539281 | NCBI WGS metagenome assembly BNJU01 (sample SAMD00202456, study PRJDB9452) | human saliva metagenome | isolation source: human saliva | place: Japan
TCTTTATTAGTTGGTGCACATAATAGCGTTGATGGTAAGAACTCCGTGGCTTTGGGCATGAATAACACCATTAAAGGTAATAATGCCTTGGTAGGTGGTACTGGTGCCAAGGTACAAGGTAATAATGCTATTGCCTTTGGCGATAGTGCTAAAGCAACGTATAATGATGCATACGCCATTGGTCGTAAAGCAGAAGCAACTGCTCAAAATACTGTGGCTATCGGTAATAATGCAAAGGCCAATAACATTATGGGAACAGCGATTGGCTATAATGCAAAAGCAAAAAATGATTACGCTACAGCAGTAGGTTATAGCTCCACAGGTTCTGGTAATCAGTCCTCTGCATTTGGTTTTAATGCGGAAGCAACTGCTATGAATACAACTGCAGTGGGATCTTATGCAAATGCTAGCGGTGCGTATTCTACAGCATTAGGCTTTAAAACTGCAGCTTCTAATGAGGATGCTGTAGCATTAGGTAACTATTCTACTAGTGCTGGTAAAAGTGCCTTTGCTGCCGGTACATTAGCTAATGCAGCAGAAAAAGACTCTTTAGCAATCGGTCATAGCGCAACTACAACAAAGGAAAATGGCATCGCTATCGGTACGAATGCGACGGCTGCAACGGATAACAGCATTGCACTCGGGGCTAAGTCTGTTACTGACACAGCTGTATCTACTAGTTCCGGTGTTATCGGCGGTAGAACATATAGTTTTGCTGGTGGAAATGCGGTTGGTACATTGAGCATTGGTGATAGTGGTGCAGAACGTACCCTTACAAATGTAGCAGCAGGTCGTGTATCTGCTACATCTACTGATGCAGTCAATGGCTCTCAACTGCATGCTATTAAAGATGTAGTAGATAATCATGAAAACCGTATCACTACTATAGAAGGCGATATTAATACGTTAAATAATCGTATTATTAATGGTGGCGCGAATAGCTTGAATGAAGCTAAAGTGTATACTGATCAACAAGTATCTAGCGTAGCGGCGGCTTCTGCAGCGCTCGCTGGATTGCATCCATTAGATTTCGATAAACATGATAAATGGTCCTACTCTGTTGGCTTTGGTAACTATAAAAATGCTAATGCAGCAGCTTTAGGTGCCTTCTATCGCCCTAATAAAAACACAATGTTTAATGCTGCTACTACCGTTGGTAATGGTCGTAATACAATTAGCTTAGGTGCTAATTTCAAATTTGGTAAAAGCTCCGAAGAGGTAACTACTGAAGATGCGGCACAACTCAAGAAAGATATGAAAGACCTAGCTGAAAAGTATAATGAATTAGTACAAAAATATAATGAATTGGCAGCTAAATTAGAATCTAAATAATATGATCAATACCCCTACAAGATGTATCTTGTAGGGGTATCTTTTATCCTATACTTTTATTATAAGTATTCCTTAATAATGATATAATTAAGATACATATTAAGACATTTATTAAGATATGTATTATATATAAGTAGGTGAAAGCAAGTAGCATAGTTCCTACTACTGTTACAACTCAGGCGGAACAGGTAGCGCTCAAGCAAAAGCAGCAGTACAAAGCTGACACCGAGACGATGGGGCTGTTATGGATGCGTACTTCTGCGGAGTACAGAGCACTGGTAATATCAGGGGTATAATGTAGCGATGAATCTTGTTAAAATGGCTGTTGCAGATCCGTCTCATCAAAGAAAGCCTTAAGCTATCGTTCTTGATGCGGATGAAAGAGTAGTAGACAATACAAAACTGATGGGTGAAAGCATCGCTAACGGTAATGGTCGATTCGATGCTCCTTGGTGGCGTCAAGCGGTACATCAAGGGAAATCACAAGCCATGCCAGATGCCGTTGAGTTTTTAAACGAAGTACATAAACAAGGTGTAGAAATTTTCTACATATCAAACCGTTACGTCCCAGTAAACCTTGATGTAACGATACAGAACTTTAAAGAATTAGGCTTCCCATCCGTTGATAAAGACCATGTACTACTATTCGAAAAAGACTCTGACAAACAACCTCGCTTTGATGCGATTGCTAAAAAATATTATGTTACCGATACAGTCATCTAAAGATTTTTCTGCTTTTGATAACAATGCGCCTATATTAAATGCGGCAGATTCATTGTCATCAAGTACAGTAAAATTAAAAAAATAATAACTAAAAATGTTATTCGAGCAGCTATAAATAGAAATAAATCTTATATATTTTTCTAATTTATTAGATGCGATTCCGAGCTTTCATAATCCATTGATAATTTTTATGGATATGCTTGGGAATATTGAATTAATAATTACAGGAGATCAAGTAAGCGTATATCATCCTTCGCAAGAACAAAAAGCTTTTATATTATGGAGAAACTTTTAGCATTTATTGAGAAAGACATCGTTTCAATTCGTGAAAAGTGTTATGGGTCAGATAAATTTAAAAGCTTTATCCAATTAAAGAAATATTTAGCGATAAAATATTAAGAAAATATGTCATTAATCATGCGGGTCAAGCTGAAGCGGGAAAATCACAAAAAAACAGTTTCTGAAACTCAGTATTATGAGGATTTAGATAACTTAAAAATGGTATGCATATGATGATAATTTTGGTACTAATGAAGATAAACTTTTAGTTAAGGCACTCAAAGAGTTAATGCCTGAATTAGAATCAAAGTAGACGGATATATATTTTTTAAGAAATGAAATAGCTGTTCGTATATATAATTTTTTAGATGGGCAAGCCTTTGAGCCTGATTTTTCTTCTTTTTGCAAATAATAAAAAGACTGGTAATGTTTCGTGGCAGATTTTTATTGAACCGAAAGGGAGTCAGTTTCTTGATGCTAGTGGTACATTCAAAAATAGTAAAGAAGGTTGGAAAGAGAAATTTTTGCTTGAAATAACTATAAGAACTGAGGCAAAGACTTTAGTTGATAACGATAGATATAGAATTATTGGGCTACCATTTTATAATAATGGACTTACAGATAGTTTTATCAAGATACATTGAGAAAACTGAGTGAAAAGATTAAAAGTCATTTATGAATGCTGTGTTAAAGATTTACAGGGCATTATCGGTAAAAAACAAAGATCTATAGATTATAAACTTGGCAAAATAAAGAGATACGTATTATGAATAATACAAATCAATTTGACTGGGTCAATTTTTATGATGCATTAGCTAAGACGTTGTTACTTTATAGAAATAATAGAGACGAACTTGTAAAGAAAATCCGACTTACCTTTCAGACAATAAATAATATTCCAACTGTTGAACGTGATGGAGTCTCTTTGATATCGACCCATTTACTATTTTTGGCTTTTTAATAAGAGTTCTATGACTGAGGAAAACCGGAAAAAAATTATAGAGGGGCTTGCTAAACAACTAAATATTGATACAGCGCTACCAACTTTAACTTTTGATGGAGTTCCAGTTAATAATCTGAATACTGTATTTTTCCGATTTTGAATGAACGTGGGTCTGAAGATATTGATGAACTTTAATTGTTTGTTGAAGTGCTATACTCTTAATCGATACGAAAAATTTAAAAGAACTTTCTACTATTTTGATTTAGTTATCAATAAAAAGTATAGCCAATAGTCTGGAGTACGATGGGATTGTGGACAATCCAGGTGTTTTGAATTTAGATGGTGAAATCTGGTATATTTATATAAGTCTGGTAAGATGCCTATGAAATTAGTGGAATCATTACCTACAACGAAGATAATGAAAATTTCCTTGATAAATATTTTGAAATAATTGCACAGTTACGTGCTTATTTACATAATTAATTGAAAGTGCACAAAAGAATTTTTAAAGAATTAAGCAGGGCATGAAATGCTCAGTTCAAGTTGATAAGAAAAAATTAATGAAAAGTTCCTCTGAACGCGAAGCGATAAAACAACATTAGGTGATAATAAAAATTCCAGTGCATTATTGGTTACTCCCCAGGTGAGATCTGTACTGTGGGATGATTGTTATGATCGTGGCATTATATGGCTGTGGATTTAGAAGGATCGGGCAAGGATTTGGTGTATATGCAACTGAAAGAAATGCGATTAGCTATGGAAAATAAGATTGATGCATCAAAAAGTCATAAAGTATCTGCACTTGCTACTTGGGAATTTGCTAATGAAATGAAAATAGGAGATGTAGTCTTTGCGAAGAAAGGGCGAACTCTTATTATAGGTCGAGGTATAGTAGAATCTGTTTACGAATTTGATGAACAGCGACAAAATTATAAGAATATACATAAAGTTAAATGGACACATAAGGGGGAATGGTCGTATCCTGCTAGACAAACACCTATGAAGACATTAACTGACATGACTTCTTATATAGATATTGTTAAAAATCTAAATGCATTATTTGAAAGTGATGAACTTGATGATGTAGATGAATTAGAGCAAGTATATGAACAATACGATGCTGATCGTTTTTTTGAATCAGTATATATGGATCGAGATGATTATGATACTTTGGTTGAACTAGTCAAGACTAAAAAGAATGTAATTTTACAAGGAGCTCCTGGCGTCGGTAAGACTTTTGCTGCAAAACGGTTAGCTTATTCTATAATGGGTGAAAAGAATCAGAATCGAGTTATGATGGTACAATTTCATCAAAGTTACTCTTACGAAGATTTTATTATGGGGTTCCGTCCAACTGAACATGGCTTTGAATTGCAGAACGGCGTATTTTATGATTTTTGCAAAGAGGCTGAAAGTGATAAGGAACATTCGTACTTTTTTATTGTTGATGAAATTAATCGCGGAAATTTAAGTAAAATCTTAGGCGAACTTTTTATGCTTATAGAAAGTGATAAGCGTGACGTTAGCGTTCGTTTACTTTATTCCAATGAAAAATTCTCTATTCCGAGAAATGTATATATTATAGGTATGATGAATACAGCAGATCGAAGCTTATCCATGCTAGATTATGCATTGCGTAGACGATTTGCCTTTTTTGACATGAAACCCGCTTTTGATACGGATGGGTTTAAAAAATATCAAAGAGCACTTAATAACTCTAAGTTTAATTCTTTAATAGAATGTGTTAAAGAACTTAATACTTGTATCATAGAAGACGAGTCTTTGGGCGAAGGATTTTGTATTGGTCATAGTTATTTTTGTGGATTAGATGAACTGGAAAAAGATGATTTAAGGATAGAAACTGTGCTTTCACGAATTATTAAATTCGAATTAATTCCACTTTTAAAAGAATATTGGTTTGATGAACCTAATAAGGTAAAAGACTGGACTGATAAGTTGAGGAGTGCTATCAAGTGATACCTATTAAAAATGTTTATTACATGCTTTGTTATGCATTCCAAACTTTAAATCAGCAGGGATATAAAAGTTTAGCCGTTGAAAATTTTGATAATATGGTAGATTTATGTTCAGCGATTTTAGCCAAAGGTATTGCGGTACAAATTAAGCGGGGCCTTGGACAAACGTACTTAGAGAGGAGCGAATCCTTACCATCTCCACGTGGTCGTATTGATTTATCAAGCTCTATAAAGGTTAATGGCTTAATTAAACGACAGCTAATTTGCACTTATGATATATTATCAGTGAATTCTTATTTAAATAGAATTATAAAATCAACAGTAGAATTACTTATTTGTGGAGACTTATCAAATAAAAGGAAAAAAGAATTACGAAAGTTACTCGTATTTTTTTCTGAAGTAGAATCGATTGATATTCGAGAAATTAATTGGAATATACCATATAATCACAATAATCAAAGCTATAGACTGCTCATTTCAATTTGTCATCTAGTTATTAAAGATTTAATACAAAACCAATACTATTGGAAGAATAAAATTGATGGATTTTATTGATGAACAGCGTATGTGTCGTTTATATGAGAAGTTTATACTTGAGTATTATAGAAAAACATTTCCACAGATAACTGTTCGTGCAGCACAGATACCATGGGGGATTGATAATGGAGTCACTAATATGCTTCCAGTTATGCAGAGTGATATTATGCTTGAGTATAATGATAAGATACTTATTATTGATGCTAAGTATTATTCACATATGACTCAATCTTATTATGATACACATACATTACATTCTAATAATTTGTATCAGATTTTTACCTATGTAAAAAATAAATCAATTGATCTTAATTCAGGTGCTAATGATGTTTCTGGTATGCTATTGTATGCACAAACGGATGAAAAGATTCAACCTAATAATACTTATATGATGAGTGGTAATAAGATAAGTGTAAGAACATTAAATCTCAATTGTGATTTTGCTGAGATTGTAGCACAATTAGACTGGATTATTGAAGAACATTTTGGAAATACTTAGTTTTATAGATATTTTTACTTCAATCTATATATTATATTATATGGGAGGTAATAGCATGAAGGTTGTAAGCAAAATTCCGATGTTGTTAGTGTTGCTAGTTGGATTGTTCTTGCTCGGTTCACCTAACTCTCAAGCTACTGATGTCTGGGTAGCACAAAATAGTAATGGTATAGATATTTATGTTATGGATGATACTATAAAATACGGAACTAATAAAACAGGAAGGTGGTTCTCTGTATCAACAAAAAGAATTCGTAATGGTCAGTTAATTGGAGTTTCAACAACTCAATATTCAAAATATAAGACTGATATGTGGCGATATTATATAAAAACTCAACAAGCGGGCAGATTTGAACCCGTTACACCTAAAAGCCAAGTATTTGAGTATGTTATGAAGGATCTTCGTTGGTATTATGAAGTTAAACCTGGATATGGGCGTTCTTCATACTATTACTAAATTTTTATATTATTAGTAGAAACTTAATCAGTATATATAAAAGAGATACGTAGAAATGCGTATCTCTTTTTGTAACTATAGTTTAGTAAGTGTGAGGGGTCTTGATTATGATAATATCTCCTCTATCATGATATAATTTAGATAAATAAAGTTTCTTGTCAAAATCAATATACATAGTGGAGAGTCTATATGAGTTTTTACAATTGGATCCAAGAAAAACTGTTTGATAATTACGAAGAATGGCATATGAAGAGCCCTGATTATAATCGGAATGGTTTTAATATAGTAGGTATAGATAATACATTAAAGGCTATGCATGATGGATATTTCATGTATGTTGAATTATACCCACCTCATGCCATCGATGGATGTACTGCCATGAAAGCACGTGTAGGTAAAAAGCAGGATGCAGTAGATTTATTCTTAGATATAGATGGCAAGACCTATCGCATGGTTGATGTAAGCTATCCTGACGCAGTGAAGATGATGCGGGCTTTTGTGAAAAAACGCAGAGTACCTGATTGTAGTTCGTGTGTGGAAGTAGCGTATCTAGATATCGATCAGACGAAACCGACATTTACAGAGTTAGCAACGTTGTTGCTAGGCGATGCTAAACAAGCCAAATCATTCATGTCCAAGGCAAAGTTACATTCCATGGAAGAACTAGAAGATAGCTGGTGGAATCTCTATGAGAAGTTGCTATCTACTGGTCGTGCTGTAGAGTTATCTTTGAAAATCGAATTAGAGGATTTTCTTTATAATGTGCAGAAGTTAATCCATAATAAAAATTTATCTACTGATGAAAATTTAACTGGAGATGTATCTATTGATACATCCGCATTCGATGACAGTCAATGTATTGGGGACTGGTGCGCACATTTTAATTCCACGTGGAAAAACCATAAGTTAGTAGGTATGGACATCGGCACAGATAGTTTGGTGCTCATGGTACTTTCAAATGAGGAATTTAAAAGAGCCCAAGAACTAGCGAAAGAATTATTACATAGAATCGATGTAGCTGAACGTTTGTGATGTAACGAAAATTATAATGTAGTGGCACGATTATAATGTGGCCGTATCTATAAAAGGTCGTAATTATTAACTGTAAACAGTTTGAACTGTATAAATGTAATGAATAGGAGAGAGTCATATGAGTATTGTACATTTGCCAGAATATGAAGCAGAGTTCGAGCCGGAAGTCTTTGAAATCTATGCATTGCCGCGCAGTGATGCGAATGGGGCGAGTCCTTATTTAGAGAAGTACCATAGACCATTAGTGTCCACCGATGCTATCCTAGATACTCGAACTGGCGTGCTTGACCGTAGCGAAGGCATTTTGACGTGGATTATTGAGGGCCTTGATGATCGATGGGGTTATTCTTTTGAGCCACACGGTGTCTATAAACTGTTAGTTAAGAAAGCTAAGCCCTTAGAGGATTTAGGCTATATGCGTCCCTCTTGGAATAATCGCTATTATGTGCTCGAGGTATTAGAGGAGCACGCTAAACATAGCGAATTAGAGGCGTTGTCGGCGTATTTGAAAACCCCTAAATACCTTCATACTGACAGGGGTGAATTCTGTTAAATCGAGAGTATCAATATTACACAGCGAGAATTGATGATTATGCATTCACTCTTGATGTGGACGAGGGTTCTGATGAAAGCTGCACTGTGGCATTGGAGGCTTTCAATAAGATTGAAAATTTCAAAGACTTTTGAACAACGAATTAGCACATACATTAGTGAACATTTACTAGACCTTGCTAACGATTGGCTCGACAATGATGACCAAGATCCGATTACGGCAGAAATATTTGCCAAGCGTATTACGATGGGCGAATTGGCGTTCCGCAATGATGGTACCATAGAGGTCTATTATGACGATGACGATATTTTCTGGGGACACTGCATCATAGCCAATATTGATGCGGATGGGAACCCTGTTAGTGCGGATATTGCAGGATAATGAACTAGCGGAGTGTGGCGAACTAGTGGGGTATCATAATGATAAAATCTGAATTAATGACATTATGGAACGTTAAAAGCTGGACTGTAGAACCGCATGGCGTTTACTTTGTAGCCCGTCAATTAGTGGCCGATGGAGTCGCAAATCACGAAGATCATACAATAGAGACTCAAGTAAAAAATCTTGTAGAGGATACAGTAAAGACTCAAGTAGAAAATGTAGAACAAGCCTTCAATAGCCTCAATATTAGCTGCTCTGGTTATACAGAGGACGAGATGCTTTCACTAACATTTTGGCCACAGTTATATGCTAAATTAGATGAATTAGACCGAGTGGCACAGAAAATCATCCAAAAGGAGATGCCTCCAGATGATCCTGTGGTGCTAAAACTAACAGATATTATGCTAGATACATCAGGCTGCTATGGAGCATTTGCACTAGGTTATGATGTGGGCGAATCGATCGCGGGACAACTATATGTATTAGTATCTTTTGATGAAAACTTTACGGCTCGACAAGATGTTATATATGAAACGCTTTAGCGTACTTGTTAGCAATGGAGCTGTTTGTATAGCTGAGCTAAGCAGAGAGTCTATTGGATGTTAGTATAGCAAGGCTTAACTTTCAATATAAATAATAAACAGGAGAGAGACGATGGAAAATCTGTATAAAGAATTAAGAAGCTTTTTTGCCAATGATATTGATGTAAATGATTTGTTTGACTCCGAAGCTATCATCTGGATTGATTGGCGCGAGGATGACGAAGATGTGGTGAATTATTTTAATGATATGATGGATGAGCCTATCTATATTAAAACGGTTAGTAATGGCAAGCCCTATGGTGACGATATTGTATTGAAGCATGGCAACAAAGAGCTACAAATTCCTTATGGCGATGAACAAGATCGAGATGTGACCATCAAATATTTCAATGACTTTGTTAAGCCTGACTATGAGGTGCGTTGGTTTGCTGAAAGCCTTGGAAACGATACGCTCGGCTTTACCGTACTTTTAGGGACAGAATGGGCGAAATTAAACGACGAATTTGGTGCGGATGTGGTTCGCTACTATTTTGAGCCAATTGATCTTGAAAGTAATATGTTTAATCTCGACATGGATGAGGTTTCTGCATTATTAGAATTACGAGAAAATAATAGATGAAATAGAGAGATGAGAGAATCAATAAGAGGGAAGAATATGGATTATTTAAAACTATTGTGTGAAGATTCTAACTTGGCAGCAGAGTTTGATATGCTGTTTGATTTCTGCCTATTAGACGGGTTGGAAGAACGAGATACTGCTGAAGGACGATGCACATTCTCTTTATCCGGCAAAGCCTTTGCTCGTGATGGTGCCGGTGGCGAATATCATCAATTAGAGGATGGCTCTATCGGGTATATGAGTAGCGAAGGGGAATGTGGTCGTATAGCTGAAAGTGTAGATGATTTAATCCATTTATTGGTGTATAGCATTTGTTGGCATGATTATTGTGACGCCAGCCAATATACGGACATATCTACTCTCGAAGCCTATGCCAATGAGCGTCATGATGAAATCGCTTCTTATACAGATATGGATGTATGGGAACCGTTGTTCAGGCGCTAGGCATGCCTTTAGAAGTAAATGTAGCTGCTGAATTACAAAAATTCTATGACGCTGCACATCGAGCTCCTTTATATATTTGTTATTTCCATGAAGATGATGGAACCGTTACAGAATCACAAAATCTGTTTTTCTAGACGTATTGTTTAAAAGGAGAATTATATGGCTATTGATGGAGTAAAAATCATAGATAGTGATGATGGCCATGATATTTATAATTTGATTGTTGAGCGCTATAGAGATGGCACTAGTATTGATACAATTGTTTCAGAGATTTTGGCTGAAGAGCAGAATTTTTGTACTGACGAATTCTATACAGAAATTTATTGGACTGCCGTAGCCTATTCGCTGTGGAAGATAGGTCATTTATCGCAGGATATCAAAGAGAAAGCATTAGACATAATCGCGAAGGGCGCTCATGAGTTTTGGCTAGAAATTGATAGTAAGGCGCTCAAACAACGTCAAAAGGTGTTAGATAAGTTAGCCGTACAACTACAAAGTGAAAATCCAAAGCCTCTAAAGGTTCGTAAATCTAAAACAAAGCGAGAACCTCATTTTAAGGTGGGCGACGTATTAGCTGTTAAGTTTGAAAACGAGTATGGAGCTATTTTTGTATCTGACGTGGATCAATCACCGCGGAAAATCGAGTACCATTTGGCCTGTACGCGGCTTTTACAAAAAGAAAAACCTACAATGGAGCAGTTTTTAAATAGTAAAATCGCCTGCCGCAAAGACAATACAAATTTCGGTATCGATACCGACTGCTGGTTTAATCATAAAGACCTAGGCCTATTGTTAGACCATTTAGAAATCATTGGGGCTGTTGAACTATATCCGTGTAAATTGTGGACACTAGCACCAAGAGGCACGTTGGAAGAGATCTATGAGGAGATTACAGATGAGCCAAGAATAGGTAGACTTCGGCTAATAGATACTTATGAATTGGTGAAAGAGGTTATTCAGAAATAATCTTCGGGAGAATGCGTTACTATAAAGGTGTAAATTTAATGGATACTGTGACGAAACAATATATAGAAACTGTAAAAGTCAGTGATATACCGTGGCATAGTTAACCACAACTTACGGCCGTGCTACAGATTTTCCTGCTCATCTTGAGGTGTTGTGGGATATGAAGGCTGTTGATGCCATTGATGCGGCAGGTGAAGAGCTGGCCCAAAATATTGAACATCAATCGACTTTATGGCATGCTACGCCATTTGCTATGGTTTTCTTGCTTCGTATTTTTAAGAAAGCCTTAGAAGAGAGAACTCAGAATGAAGTAGCTCATTATTTAGTAGAACGATTGGTAGATTTATTTACTGTGATTGCTGAGTGTATCAGAGATGGGCTTATGCTAGAACATGCAGATCCACTACCTAAATTTGAGGATATGCTCAACGAAGAATATCTTTGGTCTGAAGAGTATGATGAAGACGAAGATATTCTCAGATATGAGGAAGAAGAGGTATTTCCGGATGACCTATTCTTTAGTTTCTACTACTATTCTTTACAAGTGCTTCTATTATGTAAGCCATTGTTAGACAAAAATAAAGAACGTGATGCTGTGTTGTTAGATTTGCTTACGGAGATTAAAGATTATGGGACTCATTGCAAATTATAATTGTATAAGTGATGAAAGCTTAAAAGAACTCAAAGGTTTAGGTTCATCAGAGGAAGATCTTTTTGAAACTGTTGAAGAGTGGAGTGATGAGGACGAGTTATTGCTCGATATTGATAAGATGTGGGATGTTCTTCACTTCGTGCTTACTGGTGTGAGTACTGATCATAGAATAGACGATAATCCACTTAGTCAAGCTGTGCTTGGTGTAACGCCGATTGAGGATTTATCTGAATATATGGCCTATACGGGACATTCCAAAATAGCTGATATCGTGACGGCTCTAGAGCAGTTTGATATAGAACAAGCACTGGAATCTTTCGATATGAAAGCCTGCAAAGAAGCCGAGCTATACCCAAATATTTGGGACTATGATGAAGAAGAGGAGGAAATCATAGATGAGATTCTCCATGACTTCGAGCAAATGAAACGATTCTATAAACAAGTGCTCGAAGCTAATGGGCATGTGCTTGTATCGATTTGTTAAGTTCGTTAAAAATTTGTTGGCTATGGATCTAATTATGGCCAAACTGATTATGCGACTGGCGAAGAAGAGGAATTGTAACATGGCAGTGTTAACAGAAAAGCAAATTAAATATGGCTTTGACTACTATCATAAGGATGAGAAACAACTAAAATCTGTAGTTGAGGTTTCTGAATATGATGGTGAAGACAAGCTGATGATTAATTGCACACAGCTAGATGAAGACTATTCTGCTAAAGATAAGAAACGCATTTTTACAGGAGTGGTGTAGTTTTTTAGTTGAACATCCAGATACTTTTACAGAGCTCATGATTTGTACAAGAATGCCACAGGAGTTATTTGATGCGGTGTGTACCCAGCGTAGACTTAAAAGGTTACATATAAAATGGGGCGTTTATCCAGATATTTCAAGATTAGAGAACTTACAAGAACTAGAATATCTACACATTGGGTCCGGAAGAAGTGTATCGAGCTTAGAGCCTATTTCAAGATTAGTAAATTTAGTAGCACTGTCGATTGAAAACTTTCAACAGATTGATGATTATGCGCCATTAGCTAATCTAAAACATATTGAAAGTCTCGCCTTAGAAGGTGATTTCGCGGCTCCTAAAATTCTTAAGGTTCAATCCTTAGAATTTTTACGCCATATGAAACAGTTGCGCTTTTTTAGCTTTTTAACGGCAAAGGTGATAGATAAAGACTACTCTCCCATTTTAGAACTTAATAATCTAGAACATCTTACGTTAAAATCTTGTAAAGAGGTTAAGCAGTTGTATCCTCAATTCGTTAAACTACCAAAATTAAAATATGGCACAGTTTTAGAACGACCAGAATTATATGAGAAATAAGTCTTGAGATATAAGTCATGAGCTATAACTTATAAGACATAAAAGGAAGTAATCATAATGGATAAAGCGCGTAAAAAGGAATTATTGAAAGGCTATAAAGCTAAAGAAAAACAGAATTTTCTAGATAGCTTACCTATGGACGAAGAGTTGTTTTGGAATCTCTTTGACTATGTAGACGAGAAATTAGAAACAAATGACGGTTGCGATCATAGTCTGACTTTCACAAGAGAGTTTTTAGAAAAGCAAAAGGTAGATGTTGAAAGTGTACTAGACTGGATTATCAACGAAGGTGGCGGTTGTGATTGCGAGGTTCTCTACAATGTAGAAGAGAGATTTGAAGAGTAATATCTATGTAATTGGGGAGATCTTCGTATACAGCTTGTTTTTGATTTAGAGCAAACTGTAAGCAGTCTAATGTAAATTTATTTGTGATTTTGGCAACCAAGTAATCTTTGGTAAAAAATCATAGTATACTAGAAATTTTATATACTTCCGGCGATGTTAGCGATTTTGTCTAAGAAGCGCCGGCGTTTTTCATCTGAGCTGTTTTTCTGTGCCCGCCAACTGGGTATGTGTAACCGGTTTGAAACCGCAGGATTTTAGTACTGATCTTTCATGACTTTGCCGTAGTCTTGTATAAATAGCGTTACAAAAGGATGGCGTGTTGTGGGTGGTGATGATCCAAGCGGATTTTCCTTGTAAATGACCTATAAGGCCTCTTTTACCATAGGAATAGGCAAAGCCCGCTGTAAATACGCGATCGATAAAGCCTTTAAGTACAGCCGGCATACCGCCCCACCAAATAGGGTAGATAAAGATGATATGGTCCGCCCAAGTAATCAAATTACGATACTTTTCCATGTCCGGCACAGTGCTTAAATCTCGACGTTTGTGCATGTCATCGAATCGCAATACGGGATCGAATGGCTCCTCATATAGATCCAAAGTGTTCACATTGTGCTCTTTTGAAAGATTCTGTTGCACTACTTTCAGAATAGCGCTATTAAAACTCTGATGATTAGGATAGGTGTAAATGATTAAAATGTTCATGGCTAGTTCCTTTCTAATTAATTATCGTTGCTTGAGAGAATCTGTATAATAAAATGGTATCTATATTAAGTTAAAGTCTAGTGAAGAGCATCTATTTTGAAAGTAAATGATGATAGAATTTACTAAGGATGTATTGTTAATTCCTTCTATTTGCAGGTGTTACCATAAAAGTTTATAGTATAGGCATGTGATGGATATAGTCACATGTCTATTTTTTATAAGGAGGACGCTATGCAACACGTTCAAACCCGCAGTACTACGTCCGCGTTAGTACTCACAGCCGTATTGATTGCCCTCGCAACACTGTTTACCATGTACACGAAAATTCCAGTGCCTGGTATTCGCGGCTATTTCAATGTAGGAGATGTCGTTATTATGACGTCAGCTCTATTATTAGGTCGAAAATATGGCGCCTATATTGGTGCTATCGGACCAGCGTTAGCTGATTTATTCCTCGGCTACGCAGTCTTTGTACCAATCACTTTCGTGGTGAAAGGCATTGAAGGCTATCTTGTCGGTGCTGTCTATAACAATAAGACAACTACCTCTGCCTTAGTAGCGACTATCGTAGGTGGCATTATCATCGTAGCAGGCTACTTTATCGCCGAATACTTCGTATTCGATCCAGGTGTAGCCATTGCTAGTATTGTGACCAATACCATTCAAGCCGTTATGAGCGTTATTATTAGCATGATTTTTATATGCTATCTTGCGTAAAACGATTGGGATAGGATTAGTGCTTCATATTCATATACAAATTATGATATAATTTGTATATGAGGAGGTGCTTTATGGGGTTATTACGTGAAAGTATCCGGCCATCGTCGGATTTAAGAAATAAATATAATGAAATCTCTACAGTTTTGAAAACAGGGATGAAGCTTGTATTATGACGGTAAATGGTCGTGGTGATACGGTATGTATGGGATATGAAACCTATAATAAATTGAAAGCACAGATAGAATTATTAGAGGCTATTGCTTTTGGCAGAGGAAGATGAACGAAAAGGTAGAATGGGTCCTATTGAGGATACTTTTGTCAGCATAGAACAGTTGTTATCTGAGGCGGAATAGTTATGGAAGACACTGCTTATCGTATCATTATTATGGCGCAGGCCGATCAGGCATTGCATCATATTGTTCTGCATGTAAAGCAATCTTTTTCCAATGAAACTGCCAAGTCTGTTTATCAAGAGATTAAGGATAGAATTCTTTTATTAGCGGATAATCCTTATATGGGCATGATTCCAAGACATACTGTTTTACGTAATAAAAACTATCGTATGTTGATTATTAATAAAAATATTATTCTATATCGTGTCTTTGATGATGAAAAAGAAGTGCGCATATATAATATATTTAGTCAACGGCAAGATTATTTACAACTTCTGCAAGGATTGTAGATGTTTAGTTGATTTGGTATAGATGAATAAAGGGAGACTCCGTTGTGAGTCTCCCTTTTGTAGTTATTTCCTTTGGAGCATTGATAGTGCTGATTTGTCGTAATAACGACAAATAGCCCTTCGTTACCAACTGGTAGCTGAAAACGAAAGGCCATTTCTACATGTTTTATAATGTTTTGGGATGAGCCTGACGGAACCACTCGTTGGCTATCTCTTTATTACATTATAAAGGGGTTGACATATATAGTCAATTCGAACTAGATAAGTAAATATGACATCATTGTAAATTAATTGGAACTTGGACTGAATGGACATATTTTATTTGTTTTGTTAATATAAAACTCAATAATAATTTTATGTTGTGTGTTATGATTGGTGAAGTTTTATGGTTAGAGTTTTATATTTATTTTTTTATTGCTAGTTGTTTTTGAGTCCTATTAATGCTTTTGCTGATTATCAGAGGGATACGTTTGATATACAACGCTCTCTTAATGAGCAGATACATTCTCAGTTAAAGGTTCCGGCTGAAGTCCTTAGAACGAAGAATGATAAAGATTATAGTTTTACATTAATGATAAGAACGGATTCTCAAGGACGTATTACTTCTGTTGAGTTAGATTCAAATGAGAATATATCTAATGATGAGATATATTCAAAAATTAGTACAGTCTGCAAAAGATACAGTTTGGAATATAGGGTATATTGATGTTAAAGAAGATCTTGTTATTTATGTTCCTTTTTCATTTTTATAATATCCTCTAAGGACGATGTAAATTGACAGTCTCTAGAATTCAGACTATACTATAAGTACAAAAGAGCCAGTTAACGTGTTCTAGGCGTTAGGCTCATCAAAGAATTAGGAATTTGATAAACCTAACGTGTCTAAGTATTGCAGTACTTAGTCTTAAACGTTAGGTTTATCTTATTTTGTAGCTATTTACTAGTTACTTTTTAAGAATTAACACTACGAGGGTAGCGAATAAAATTATTAATGATAATGCTTCGTATACAGTCATAATGTCACCTCCCTCGAAAAGACGGAGATGAACCTAACTCACGTTAATGGCTCTTTCGTTATTAGTATATAGCGGATTTTGAATATTGAAAAATACGAATTAATTTCGTACAACTTTTACACGAATAAAAGGGAGACTTTATCAAGAGTCTCCCTTTGTTAGTTTTAAATAGACTAATATTTATTAATAGATTTTTATTACTGTCATTCCTTAATTACAGTATGTTTCGTTCTTCAAAGACCGCTTTCACCGTGAACAGTGCGTTCAGCACGCGTGGAAATCCCGCATAGGGGATGCAGTGGGTACAGACCTCTACGATTTGCTCGGGCGCAATACCGACATTGAGTGCCGCATTGGTGTGTACTTTCAGCTGTGCCTCGCAACCGCCCAGCGTTAATAGGGATGCGAGCGTAATCAGTTCCCGTTCCTTGAAATCCAGGTTGGGGCGCGTGTAGATGTCGCCGAACAGCTCGACCAATAAATCGGCTATGGCCGGTGAAATCTCTTGAATTGTGTTATACACCTCCTCGCCGTGCAGCCCGTCAATTTGTTTCAATGTGTTCATACCGATGTTAAAACGTGTTTCTTTCATAATTATTACCTCCGTCTAGACGTATGATATATGCTCGAGTATACTTGAGGTCAAGGTGGTGAAAGTATGAAAATCGGTGAATTTTCAAAATTGGTGGGACTGTCTATTTCTACATTACGATATTATGAGGATCAAGGGTTCCTTCACATCGAGCGGCAGAACGGCATTCGCAATTACCATGCGGAGGATGTGGGGTTTGTGCAGTTTATTAAACGCTTGAAAGACATGGGAATGCCGCTTGCGAATATCAAGCGGTATGCGGATTTAAGGTATGCCGGATCTCATACGGTTCATGAAAGAATGACACTGTTACAAGACCACTATCGGTTTATTGAGGCCGAAATCAAACGATTGGAAGGCTATAAGAATAATCTAGAAGATAAGTTAGAGTTGTATGAAACTTTAATAAAGAGAAATGAGATTGATTAGGTTTTTTATTGTAGATGGTATATAGCACTTGTATCAATGTGGAGGTAGGTACCTCCTATTAATCATAATTTGACGATATATGGTATTCAACCCTATAATATGAGTAGATAGCCGAGCGAGTAGAGACGTCAGGCTCATCTCAAAAAACTGAAAAAATCAGGAAATGGCCTTTTCGTTTTATCTAGCTACGAGCTGTAACGAAGGGCTATTTGCTTTTTGTAAAGCAAATAAGGGCAATAAGTGAGCCGAAAGAAATGAGAATTGTCAAAATATCTATGACAATTGATAAAATTTCAAAAATCACTCATAGTTTCACCCCTTCTAAAAAAAGAAGAGGCCCAACCTCGTCGGCTACACTATTATTATAATGCGAACTAATATGCGATACAATAAGCATTGATTAATAGAGATATAACTATTTTATAGAGTAGTTATAATGTTTTAGTGGAATAAAGTTTTATATGGTATAATACTTTCATTATGTAGTGAGAAAAGGAGATCTAAATGGCAAATTTACCTAACTGCCCTAAGTGCGGTGATGAGTACACATACGAAGATGGTCATATGTTTATCTGCCCTATGTGCGGCAATGAATGGACAGCGGCTGACGCGCAAGCTGCAGCTGAAGCAGGTATCATTCGCGATGCTAACGGCAACGAGCTAGCTGATGGCGATACAGTTGTTGTTGTAAAAGACCTCAAAGTAAAAGGCGCTGGCGTATTGAAACAAGGTACGCGCGTAAAAAATATTCGTCTCATCACTGGTGCTAGCGATGGCCACGATATCGATTGCAAAATCGATGGTTTTGGTGCGATGGCATTGAAATCCGAAATGGTTAAGAAAATCTAACTATAAAAAAATCCCTACTGATTATGCATCGGTAGGGATTTTTTCGTGGTATAATCAACGTATACTGCGTGTAGCGTGAGAGTATTTAGTCGAGAGGAAACTATGTTAAAACGTGTTGTGTTACTAGCCTTATTGGCGTCTATGATGGGAATTGTTAGTTCTTTGGCGGCTGATTTAAAGCCTACAGATAAGCGTACCTATGAATTACAGCAACAAATCTCTTATAATGTCATCATTCCTAGTGAGGCTTTCAAAACGAGTGCTGACGGTACCTTGATTGTTCCAGTGGAGATTAAGACCGATGATAAGGGCAATATTGTGGCCGTTGAAGCGGGACCTAATAATTGGAAATTAGATCGAGAGGCTTACCCCATCTTTGAAGAGGCTGCCAAAGAGGCGGCTTGGAATACAAAGCATGTGGATACAGAGGAAGCATTGGTGATAACCATTCCAGTTAGTATTGTTATGCTATCCAGTGATAAGCCTAAGAAAAAATAAAGGAGCACTTATGGAAGCTACAAAAGATTTAGAAAAATATACTTACGACCTACTGGCGGAGCGTGGCGTTACATTAGAGGATATTGCAGAGCTCGTTTTATACGTTCAAAAACCGTATATGCCGAATTTAAAGATTGAAGAGTGCCGTGAGCATGTGGAATCCGTGCTTTCAAAACGAGAGGTACACAATGCGATAATTACGGGCATTGAGCTCGACAAGTTAACGGAACAAAATAAACTGTCTCAGCCTTTGCAACGCATCGTGGCTAATGATGAAAGCCTCTATGGCATCGATGAAATCTTGGCCTTTTCCATCGTTAATCTGTATGGTTCTATTGGCTTTACGAACTATGGGTATTTAGATAAGGTAAAGCCTGGTATTATCAAAAAGCTAGATAGTAAAGAGGGCGGCCACTGTAATACCTTTCTCGATGATTTAGTAGGTGCGGTGGCGGCCGCTGCGGCAGGAAAGCTAGCTCATAATGAGCCACACCGCGTACGTCATGCTTTGGCAGAGGAAAAAGAGTAACTATCTAGTGTTGATATTATAGCAATGAAAGAGTATAACTAGTAGTGTAGTGAATAATTAATGTATTCTTTGTAGACTATATACAGGAGGAGCTATGCAAAAGGTTCTAGTTGTTATCGATATGCAAAAAGATTTCGTAGATGGCGCTCTTGGTTCAGCGCAAGCACAGATGATTGTAGAAAATGTGCGCAAAAAAATTGAGAACTTTGACGGGCCTATCATATTTACACGCGATACGCATGATACTAATTATCTTGAAAGCCAAGAGGGCAAGTTCTTACCTGTAACACATTGTGTGAAGAATACAGACGGTTGGCATATTGTGTCTGGCTTAATCGAGGCAGCAGAAGGGCGTCCTATCATGAGCCCTGTATCCTTTATCGATAAGCCAAATTTCGGATCCCTTGAACTATTATCCCGTTTGGAAGGCATGAATTCGGTGAACCCTATTGAGTCTATCACGCTCGTTGGTTTATGTACCGATATATGCGTTGTTTCTAATGCTATTATACTGAAAGCCGGTTTGCCAGAAATCCCTGTTTACGTAGATTCTAGCTGCTGTGCTGGCGTTACGGAAGAATCCCATCAAGCAGCATTAACAACAATGAAAATGTGCCAATGTATCGTTGAATAACGAACCCAAAGGCTATAGGCTATCCTATAGCCTTTTTCTATGGGTGCTTATATTGACGATTTTCTATATAGAGTGTACAATAAATAAAGAATAATAATTCATATCAATTAAATAAAATAAAGATGCAGGTGCATCGAAACGCTTTCACTAGAATGATACGTACTGATACATATCGTTCCATGCCCTAAATTTAAGGAGGACTATTATGAAACCTTTCGAACTCGCACCATTACCATATGCTTATGATTATCTTGAGCCTGTTATCGACGCAGAAACAATGGAATTGCATCATGACAAGCATCATCAAGCGTATGTTAATAATTTGAATGCTGCTATCGCGAAATATCCTGATCTAGCTTATGGCTGTGTAGACTGCATCCTCGGCGACATCGCTAATGTGCCAGAAGATATCCGTCAAGCAGTTATCAACAACGGTGGCGGGCACAAGAACCACACCATGTTCTGGGATATCATGACAAAACCAGACACTTCTAAGTTGGAAGGCCCTTTGAAAGAGGCTATCGACGCTGATCTTGGTGGTTATGATGCCTTTGTTGAAAGCTCTCCGCTGCAGCAGCAATACGCTTCGGCTCTGGTTGGGCATGGCTTGTGGTAAACAAAGATGGTAAACTCGAAGTGACATCTACTGCGAACCAAGATAACCCTCTACTAGAAGGTAAAACAGCAATCCTTTGCTTAGACGTATGGGAACATGCATATTACTTGCACTACCAAAACCGTCGCCCAGACTATATCAAGGAATTTTTCCGTGTTATTAACTGGGATAAGGTTTCTGAAAACTACGAAAAAGCATTGAAACCTCATCATCAATAAGATAGCTTTAAATCCTCTCAAAACTAGATATATTTTAATAGATAACGGATAGTTGATATATTCTCCTCCATACTTGACTGGGGATGTATTATCTATCCGTTATTTTTATATAAAAATGTTGATATTTTTAGAAAGAACTTTCAAAAGTATAGCCATGGATACAGATTTTCCAATCGATATCGTTTATCATAGGGGCATAGGTTATTTTAGATAAACCTTTCAAAGTATATATTGCCTTGTATACACAGTAGTACGTATAGAGGGCTACTCACATAAGTAATAAACAATATTTTTGACACGAGGGGATCAAAATGGAAAAGAAATTAGATTTGTCCAAATCCGTATATGATTTGGTAACAGAATATCCTGAAGTAGTAGATATTATGAAAGAATTAGGGTTCAGCGAAATCACTAATAAAGTGATGTTGAACTCTGTTGGTAAAATCATGACCATTCCTAAAGGGGCTAAAATGAAAGGCGTATCCATGATGGATATCGTGAGCGCATTTATGAAAGCTGGCTTTACATTGGAAGGTGAAATGCCAAACCTACATGGTGATGATGCATCTGCTAAGGGTGCTCCTGCAGGGGTAGCTGCTACTCACACAGAGGCATCTAATGCTAATGACAATGCAGAAGCTAATGCTACTAAAAATGTAGGAGCTAATGCAGAGGAAACTGTTACAGATAGCGAACGTGTAGAGCAATTGAAAGGCTTCTTGAAACGTTTGGGCACAGGCGAAGAGCTTGGTTCTGTTCGTGAAGATTTTGCGAGCCAATTCAAACATGTTGAGGCTAGTGAAATCATGAAAGCCGAACAAGGTCTTATGCGCGAAGGTACACCTTTAGAAGAGGTACAACAATTATGTGACCTTCACTCTGCATTGTTCCATGGTTCCACCATTCATGAACAAATGGATGCAGAACATGCTAAGGTAGAAGCGGTTCTAGAAGCTCAAGAAAAGAGCAAGAGTGTTGTGAGGTTGGTAGAAACTGCAGGTCATCCGTTAAACCGATTGACAGAAGAAAATAAAGCGCTCGACGAGTTGATTGAGGCTATTCGTCCAAAAGTAGCAGACAAAACTGCCACTTATGATGATGTGAATACAGTGCGTCAACTATCTGTTCACTATGCTAAAAAAGGCGATTTATTATATCCAAAATTGAAAGTGGATTATGCGATCGGTGGTCCATCCATGGTTATGTGGACTGTTGATGGCGATATTCGCGACCAATTAGGTGATTTAGCAAAATCTAGCCAAAGTGTAGATGATTGGTATAGACGTTTTGATGAGCTTCTTACACGTGCTCAAGAAATGATCTACAAAGAACAAAATATCTTGTTCCCAATCTGTGCAGAAAACTTCAGCAAAGAAGATTGGTATCAAATCTACAAAGATACAGCGCAGTATGAAGACATCTTTGGTGTAACACGCATTGCTTGGCCAGAAGCTGATGCCGCATTAGCTGCGCAAACTACAAAACCAAGTGGTGATAATAATGCTATCGGTTTAATTGGTGGTACTTTAACTGTAGACCAACTAGATGCAATGCTCAATACAATGCCAATGGAGGTGACCTTCGTTGACCATGAAGACATCAACCGTTACTTCAATGATGGTGAAAAGGTATTTAAACGTCCTACTACAGCTATCGGTCGTGATGTGTACTCCTGCCATCCACCAAAGGTAGAACCGATTGTACGTGGTATTATCGACTCCTTCCGTAAAGGTGACCGCGATAATGTGGCAGTATGGCTTGAAAAACAAGGCCGTCCATTCTATGTAAACTACATGGCTGTACGCGACCAAAATAATAATTATATTGGTACATTAGAACTCGTACAAGACATGCAATTTGCAAAGGAACATTTCGGTAGAATTAAATAAGAACTAGTGTAATACTAGTAGTGTGATATAGTGAAGCTATAATATAAAGAGGCTGCTCTAACATTGAATGATGCTAGAGCAGCCTCTTTTATTTGTACGAAATGAATTCTCTAATATGATTAATGTATTTCCTGAATTAATGTATTTTTGATAAGAGGTACCCATTAAGGGTGTACGTACTTGATAATATTATGGGTAGCAGTCTTGATATTTTCAAGGCTAGTAGCCAAGTTAAGTCGCACAAAGGTGGCGTAGTTTTCGCCTCCAAACCATTCGCCAAAGCTTGGTGCGATACGGCATTTATTTTCGAATAAGTCATGCATATCTTCAGCCTTAGCATAGGCACCAAAATCAATCCATGCTAAATAGGTACCGTCCATAGGGCTGATGCGGATTTGTGGTAATGCCGTACAAAGCTCTCGGCACAGATATTCATAATTTTCACGTATAACAGCCAGTACATCTGTGAGCCATGCCTCCGCCTCTGGATGTGTGTAGGCTACAGTGATGGCCGTTTCGGCAATAACATCGGAGTCCGTATGGTATACATGGGCTTTATAGAAGTTGAATTGGCCCCTCAGCTTTTCGTTGGGAATGATAACCTCTGCGTGATGCAAACTAGCCATATTAAACGATTTTGACAGGGAAGACATAGCAATAATGTTATCCGCATAGGCACCGCTAGCTACTGTTAGAGCCGATGTAAATGGTGTTGAACCCGTAATGAGATCTTGATGGATTTCGTCGCTAATGATGAGCACCCCGTGACGTTCACAAATGCTAAATAGCTGATTCATCTCGTCTTCTGTCCACACATGCCCTACAGGGTTGTGGGGATTGCAGTGAATGAACAGTTTAACCTTATGGTTGATGATATCGGTTTCAAAGGCTTCGTAATCTACGGTGTAGCGATCATCGTCACTGCGTTTCATAGGAATAGCGATGATCTGGCGCTGTGCATCACTAGCACTCGTATCAAAGGCGCCGTACACAGGACTTAGAACGGCAATGGCATCATTTGGTTTGTGAAAGCCCCAATACACCACATAATGCCTGTAATGACATTTGGAGCGCTGGTGAGCCAGTCTTTAGAAAGTATACAGTTATGGCGCCGCTTATACCAATCTATGACTGCTTCAAGATACTTGGGATTTGTCATGGTATAGCCTAAAGGTTGGGTTTTTACATAGGTACAAATAGCCTCTTGTATGCACTGAGGCGGCATAAAATCCATATCTGCAACCCATAGAGGTAATAAATCTGTGCGATTAAATTTCAAATGCTGACCGTCCCATTTACGGGAGTGCGACCTACGGCGATCGATATAGTATGTTTCAGTAAAGTCTATTGTGCTCATAGTAAACCTCTATACGTGTATGTTAATGTGGTGGAAATTAATTACTCTATCTATTATCAGTATACATGCATGGATATATATGTAAATATACCCCTAAGAATGGCTGTTACAGTATCTTCTGTTTCTATGCAATCCTTGCATGAATAGGGGCTATATTGGTATACAAAAGGTGCTATATTTGCTTGACTGTTGGGACTTTCACAATTTAGAATATACTATAGAATAGTGTGTGTCTGACCAGTGACCACACAACTATCGAATGGTTACAAAAGATAAATCTTAGCAGCATGTGGCGGCATCCCTATGTGAGAGGGCTCATCGGATTGCTCAGGTACATGCAACGCTGTATAAGTATAGTACTGGATCCTTGTTAGGAGGCATGTGCCATGAGTAACGAATTAAAACCACTACATTTTGATGCGGATTATACAATGGAGGAAGCGCTCGCTGAGGCGAAACGTTGTCTGAATTGTCCAAAACCATTGTGCCGTATGGGTTGCCCTATTGAAAACGAAATCCCTCGTTTTATCCAAGCTATTGCGCGCGGTAACTTCGGTTTAGCTAACGATATCTTGGCAGAACGTACAAACTTGCCATCCATTTGTGGCCGCGTATGTCCGCGCGAAAACCAATGCGAAGGTAACTGTATCATGAATAAGGCGAAAAAACCGCCTATTAACATCGGTAAATTGGAACGCTTTGCTGCTGATTTTGAAAGCATCAATGAACTTCGCAAACCTAAGAAAATCAAACAAGATCTTGGTAAGGTTGCCGTTGTAGGTTCCGGTCCTGCGGGCTTGTCCGTAGCCGGCGATATCGCTAAACTTGGTTATGATGTAACCGTATTTGAAGGCCAATCTGAACCAGGTGGTGTACTTTTATTCGGTATTCCTGAATTCCGTTTGTCTAAATCCGTTGTACGTCGTGAAATCGCACGTCTTGAAGGTTTAGGCGTTAAATTCGTATGTAATACATTTATCGGTCAAGATAAACATTGGATGAACTCTTCGCTGAAGGCTTTGATTCCATCTTTATCGGTACTGGTACACATATTCCTCAAGAAGTGCGCATGGAAAACGATGAAGTGCATGGTGTATTCCAAGCGATGTACTTGTTGACTAACGTACAATTGGTAGAAAATGGGGAACTTGATGAAGATCAAATTCCTGTAAAAAAAGGAGACCATGTTATCATTATCGGCGGTGGCAACGTAGCGATGGATGCGGCTCGTACATGCGTACGTTTAGGCTGCGAATCCGTAACAGTAGCGTACCGTCGTAGCCAAGAACAAATGCCAGCATTGTTGTCTGAATACGAAGAAGCACGTGCCGAAGGCGTTCAATTCCAATGGTTCGCTTCTCCAGTGGGTGTAGAAGGTAAAGATAAGGTGGAAGGCTTCAAATACGAAGTGATGGCTCTTAACGAAGATGGTGCTGGTATCCACGGTACTGGTAACTTCCAAGTTATGCCTGTAGATAAAATCATTATCGCTGCTGGTCACAAACCAAATGCACGTCTTATCGGCGAAGGTAATAACTTGAAAGTAGATGAAAAAGGCTATATCATTACATCTGAAGATCCATATGGCATGACTAACCGCGATGGCGTCTTTGCTGGCGGTGACGTTGTACATAAACCTGCTACAGTAGTACTCGCTATGCGCGAAGCTAAAAAGCTGTTGACGGCATGGTTAAATACATGGAAATCAAAAAAGCTCAAGAAAGTACTAATCAATAATCTTATAGAGATAATCAAAGAGGCCATACTTAGTATAGGCCTCTTTTTACTATAAGGATTTGATTATTATAGTGTTTTATTATTGGTTTCAGTTTACGGTCAAAGTGGAGGGTCATGTATATATGTACCTATTATGATGTAGACTAATCTAGTGTGATATTAGAATTCAAATTTGTGTTTCCTGCATAGATAATGTATAGAAATTACGATAAATGCTTATAAAATCTAAGCTTGTCGAGTACAACACTTGTATTTTTAGTCTTAATTACCTCTAGATATACTAAAATTCCACGAATTGATGAAATCGGACATAACTTAATATGCAAAGAAAAAAGCCTCGATAGAACTAATTTATGCCTTAGTTTTTATGGAGGCTTTTCTGTTATCGTATTTCAACTGCTACTAGTCACGGCCTTGGGCTAGACGTATAGTAAAAGCATAACCATGTGTTGAGTGTGAAAGTAGATAGAGGTTGCTATGAATCCTATCCTATGTTGTCGTGATATACAGGTTCGACAAGAAGTTCACAAGCTAGGCGTATTAATTTTACTTTGGCGTAGACAATTGGGCATGACACAGTATCAATTAGCAGATAAATCAGGTCTAGCTCAATCTTATATAAGTGATCTTGAAAGTGGTGCTATTGATCCGCGGTGGTCCACAATTTATAGGGTTGTATCTGGATTAGGGCAAATGAGCGTACAAGATTTTCTAAATGGTCCTCAAACCATTAGAAGCCTAAGGATTCATTGATGATAATAATCTCCATGGTTTGCATGTTACGCATCTTTTTATAGTAAATAGTTAAGGCATTACATATACGATCTGGAGAGCCGCAGTCATAGCATTTTTCGTCCAAGGTAGCACACGGATTGAGAGAGCTCTTTTTGTTTTTCTTACTGTTAAGTGGGGCTGCTATATTTCGTGCTCGATAAATGGCAGACGCTAAGTCAGGCGTTATCTTATTAACTCCTAATACAAAGAATACCTCTTGAGAACCAAATAGAGAGGCCGCTACACGATTGCCTGTGCCGTCGATATTCACCATCTCTCCCGTTTGTGAAAGGGCGTTTACCGAGGTGAGAAATACATCGCGTCCCATTGTGCGTAACGCAGTATCGAGAAAGCTTTCACCAGGCAGTGGACGCTGAATGTCTGTTATGTCCTCGTTGACCTCAGATAAAGCATCATGAATACCTATTTCTAATAAAGTGCGAGAATCGCCAATGGCTACACATTTGTTTTGAATGCGATTTTTTAGATATGCAACGGCTTCGGCGCCTGTTTCAAAATAATGCACTACAAATTTATTTCTCTCTAAGGCTTTGATTGTCTTTTCAATATCTATGGACGTTTCGTTGGGTTGTGGATGAATAACTGCGTTGATTGTAGTTTCTGTATTCGCCATGAGTCCTCCTGAATAGGTGTTTGTGATTAGAAGCTAATGTTTCGATTAGTAGTGTTTGCTATTTACTATTGTATCGTTTTATAGGCTTAGAGTTCAATGAAAGCTATATATCTTCCTTGGTATAAGAACACATAGAGGTGAGGTATTACAATTTATTAGATTAATTATAGGAATAAAATCCAAATTATGTATCTATACAATAAAACTTTGGAATGAAATCCAACTTTGTGGTAATATTAGTATAAAGTTGGAATGGAATCCAAGTTTTGTAGGCGGTCGATATGATGACTGACAATAACAGTAATTGGGTTCCATCTATGAGCAAGTACATAGATGAGGAGGCCCTTATGAAGTTGATTCAGCGCCATGGGTATATAGAGTTTTTACGACGGAATCGTGAACGATCTATTATTAAAGTTGTTTCTGGCATACGTCGTTGCGGTAAATCGACATTGTTTCGTCTGTTTAAGGATGAGCTACTAGCAGAGGGAGTAAAACCGGAACAGATTATATCTATAAATTTTGAGGAGTTAGAATACGAACCTTTACGAGAGTATCATGCGTTGTATCAATATATTTTAGAACGCATGCAGTCTGATGAAATGAATTACATTTCTTGATGAGATTCAACATGTCGATCAATTTCATCGTGTTGTAGATAGCCTATTTGTAAAAGAGAATACAGATATTTATATTACAGGTTCAAATGCATATTTTATGTCTTCTGATATTGCTACACTATTGACTGGTCGATATGTAGAAATTCAGATGTTACCATTGTCCTTTGCTGAATTTTACTTTAGTAAATATAAAGAACAGCAGTACTCCTTGATTCCTGCCTATGAGGCGTATCTTCGTGAAAGCTCGTTCCCTTATACACAACAATTGGGTGGCGAAGATTTTGATATTCAGGAATATCTTCGGGGGCTCTTTAATACCTTGTTATTACATGATGTAGTAGCTCGATTAAAAATTAATGATGTCATGATTTTACAAGATATTGTGCGATATATTATGGCGAATGTGGGAAGCTTGCTTTCACCAAATAAAATAGCTAAATCTCTTGTTAGTGCTGGCCGAAAGATTGATAATAAAACGGTAGAACGATATTTACAAGGGTTACAAGATAGTTTATTACTATACAAGGTGAATCGCTATGATGTACGAGGCAAAGAATTACTACGCATTAATGCGAAATATTATAGTGTTGATGTAACCTTGAGAAATTTGATTGTTGGCAATACAAGCCGCGATACAGGTCATATATTAGAAAATATTGTTTTTCTAGAACTCATACGTCGTGGATATACTGTATATGTAGGTCAACTAGCTAAGGGTGAAATTGATTTTGTCGCAGAAAGCTGGTATTACTGAATACTATCAGGTTAGTGAAACTGTGCTCGATCCAAATACGTTAAATCGTGAACTTGCCCCTCTAGAGGCTATCAATGATCAATATTCTAAGTTTTTGCTTACCTTAGATGAACTAAATAAAAATGCAAATTATGATGGAATTCAACAACGAAATGTTTTAGAATGGTTGTTAGAGAGCTGTTAACTTGCTATAATAATAGTATTGATATGGCATAAAGCCAATGTTAAGGAGGCAAAAATCGTGGATTTAATTCAAAAATTAAAAGACCAAGTAAAACCATTAGGTAAAAAAATCGTGTTGCCAGAATACAAAGATGAACGCGTATTGAAAGCAACTGAAATCATTTTGAAAGAAGGTTTCGTAACACCTGTATTAGTAGGTAACCCAGCTGAAATCGCAGAAGCTGCTAAAGCTGTTGGCGTATCCGTAGAAGGTGCTGAAATCATCGATCCAGCTAACTACGATCGTTACCAAGAAATGGTTGATACATTCGTAGAATTGCGCGCTAAAAAGGTATGACTCCTGAAAAAGCTGACGCAACTATGAAAGGTGACTGCTTATTCTTCGGCGCTATGCTTGTTCGTCTTGGCGCAGTAGATGGCATGGTTGCTGGTTCCGGTTGCCCAACTGCAAACGTATTGCGCGCTGCATTACAAGTTGTAGGTACTAAACCAGGTCTTAAAACAGTATCTTCTTCCATGTTCATGTTCACAAGTAAAAAAGAATATGGCGACGACGGTATGCTCGTATTCTCCGACTGTGGCGTATTGCCTAACCCAACTAGCGAACAATTGGCTGATATCGCAGAATCCACTGTAGAAAAAGCTCGCAAAGTTGTTGGCATGGCTGATCCTCGCGTATCCATGTTGTCCTTCTCCACTAAAGGTTCCGCTTCCACTCCAGAAGTAGACAAAGTAGTAGAAGCTGTTAACATTTTGAAAGAACGCAATGTTGACTTCAAATTCGACGGCGAATTACAATTGGACGCTTCCATCGTTCCTTCCGTAGCAGAAAAGAAAGCTCCTGGCTCCAACGTAGCTGGTAAAGCTAACATCTTGATCTTCCCTGATCTTCAAGCTGCTAACATCGGTTACAAATTGGTACAACGCTTCTCCGGCGCTGACGCTCTTGGCCCATTGATTCAAGGCTTGGCTAAACCAGTTCATGACCTTTCCCGTGGCTGCTCTGCTCAAGACGTTGTAGACGTTGCTGCTATCGCTGCTGTTGAAAGCATCTAATTTCAACTAAAACTTCATTTGAAGTGCTTCAATGAAACACTAAAAGCTGATTCTTCGGAATCAGCTTTTTTGTTTTATACAGATATTGCTTGTTATCTTTAAGAAATATATTGCTTATTATCTTTTAAAAATATACTGGTGAAAGCATATAGTGTTTCTAAGTTAATTTAGAACAGAGAATGTGAGCAAAATATAGCAGTTGTTTAAACTTATATAGAAGGTGTATGATTAAGTTAAGAATATTTGATTAATATATTTAATCAATGCTTGCGTGAATACACTTGATATGCACAAGTGTAATTGTGTTTAGAGTCGTAAAAAGGAGAGGGCTATGATTTCTGTATTCGATACAAATCCTGTTATTTTTGAAAGTAATGATCGTACTTTAACTATTAGTTACAATGGAGTTCTCTGTAAAGATGCTAATGGTACGGTTATCACTGACATTGATTTTGAAGATGTAAATGAGCTATATCTTACAAGATATCTAAATTCAAATAGTAACTATACGATTTTGTTTAGAGACCATAATTGGAAAAATATAGAAGGCCAAGATTTAGATACGGACCGCACAGAATCTAACATTGGTCATAACATTCGTGAAACAAAAGCGATTCTTACAGCCTTTGCTCGAAATAAATTGACCGCAGATTTTCCTGCAAACTTGGATACTCTTCAATTACCATTAGACTCTTCCTTTATGGGTAAACGAGAAATTACCATTAAAAACGGCGTTATTTCTAATGGTAAGGGAGATATTCCTATTAAAGATATCCGTCGCGTAGTATGTGCGTCTAATGGCACGATTAGCAAGCTTTTAGTATACAAGGAAGAAAAGCCTAGTTCATTCCTTAAAAAAATCTTTGATTCTCCTGATATGAAAATCACATTGAATGCCATCACATTACCTTTGTTGGAGGCTATCGTAACACGCAATACAGGCCATGGCATCGACTTCAGTCGTGGTAATGGCTTTGATCAAAAAAATTCCAACTATATCATCATTCGCTATCTTGACTCTGGATTCTTCCTTGAGAAAGACGGTACAGCACCTACAGAATGGCAGAAAACTGCTGCTGAAACAACAGCTAAATTTGGCTATGATGTGAGAACATTATTGGTATAACATCCGCTAACATAGCGCCTTTTGTTAAGGAACTATGTAGTGTAAAAGACTGTATTACTAATACAGTAAATATGAAATAAGACACAAAAAGAACCGCTAGTTTTTACTAGCGGTTCTTTCGTGTATGGGGGATAATTTTGAATAGTAGAATTATTTAAGATAGTTACAATCAAAAGTGATAGACTTATGATAATTATTGACTAAAATTTTTTCAAAAAGTTTTGTACCCTAAAAAAAGATACTATAAAATGCTTGCAATACGATAAATTTGTGATATGATTTGAACTACATTAGAAAGACATATTTCTAATCTTGCAATGAAAATAGTAGTATAGCTATACATAGTTGAACTTAGCTATAGAGGTTTAGCCTTGTTATAACGAGCTACTTAAGCTATATAGAGAAGGAGAATTACAATGGCAGAGCAACTCGTAAATGTTCATGATTTAGTGGGCCGCTGTCCTTTTGCAACGAGTCAAAAGTTATTAGCCGGCAAATGGTCTTTATTGATCATGCACGAATTAGCCGAAGGGCCAGTGCGTTTCCGTGAATTAGAGCGCCGCTTATACCCAATTACACAAGCAACACTTACTAGAGCGTTACGCCAATTAGAGGATGATGGCCTTGTGCACCGTGAAGTATACGGCACCATTCCACCAAAGGTTGAATATAGCCTTACGGAAGTCGGAGCTGGATTCAAAACTGTTCTTGCATCTCTTGAAATATGGGGGGAACCAATATATTGATTATATGAAAGCCGCCGGCCGCATGTAAGAAGCGGCAGCGGCATTTCTGCCCTTATTATGATATACAGATGGGGGACCATATATTTGATAAGGCTAAAAAAAGGCCTTTATATATGTCATAAATAGACATCTGTTTATGCCATGTATTTAGAAAAATATGGTATAATAAACAATACGAATGATATAAATTCTCAATAAATGAGGAGTATTGATAATAATGTTAAATGTTACGTTTTTAGCGCATAGCGGCTTCCTCGTAGATGATGGTAAGCGTTGCTATGTGTTTGATTATTATAAAGATCCTAATAATATAGTTTGGCAATTAGCGAAACGCGGTCGTGAGCTTTGGTTCTTTGTGAGCCACACTCACGGTGATCACTTTAATCCGTCTATTACAGAGTTTGATGGTCCTCAAACTCGTTATATTTGCCATCAAGATGTGCCATTAGAGGGCAAGGTAAAGAAATGTATTACTATGCGCCCTGGCCAAGATGCCACATTAGATGATGTAGGCATCCATATGTATGGTAGCACTGATGAAGGCGGTTCTTTCTACGTAAAGACAAATACGGAAAATATTGATTCTGATTCTATCTTCCATGCAGGTGACCTCAACTGGTGGCATTGGCTTGGCGATACACCAGAAAATAATGCTGATGCAAACGCATGGCATGGCGTGAGTTTAAGGAATTAGACGGTTTATCTGTAGACGTGGCGATGTTCCCGGTAGATAATCGTCTAGAAGATGCTATGGAGTGGGGTAGTATTGAGTTCTTGCGCCGTGTAGAGGTAAAAAAAGCCTTTATTCCTATGCATCTAAATGGTCCACTATGGACACCATCCGTGTATTTTAAAGCACTCTTTGGCGATGTTCCTGTATGGGAGCCTCAAAAAGATGGCGATGAATGCACATTCTAAATATACTTTCACAAGTTGTAGTACGTGAAAGTTCGTGACCTATGTGGTCACTACGTTGTATGGGGAGAGTCTATATACGTAATTCAGTAAGTTAGGATCAAGTGATGATGAAAACTAAACCAGTGGCAACCACCCTGTTGGTTGTCATGGCTATTATATTTTTAATTGCATATCCACAACGGCAAGATATGTTTTGGGCATTTATCATGCACGTATCTGGGGCTGCTATGATCGGTGGCTTGGCGGACTGGTATGCGGTAACGGCACTCTTTACGAAGCCTTTGGGTATTCCCTTTAAGACAGCCATCTTGCCGCGTAGCAAGGAGCGTCTTATTCAAATGGGGCGCACCATGCTCAGTGAAGAGTTGTTGCGCGTGCCGCAGATGTATTATGCCATAAAAAAAAAGAACGCGTTATGGTCCGTATCATCGAATACGGCATGAGCGATGTAGGGCAAGGCCAAATGCGCGATATTTGTATGGTGTAGGTAATCAGGTTTTGTCTCATATGGACATTGAGCCGATGCGTCAGGAAATCAACAAGGCTATATATAAAGGTGTTACAAATTGGAAGGCGACTCCTCTCGTTATCTTGTTTGGTCGCTGCATGTTAGAGCGCCAAACAGCAAGTGTTTTCTGGCTCTACTTTAACCGTACATGTCAACGTGTCATCGCATCTAATCAAGTATATCCGTACTTGTACCGCGTTATGCTAGACATTATGAAAACCTATACGAAGGACTCTTTCTTCCGTGAATTGGCTATTGCTTTTGGCGGTGATGGGCTTTCACCAGAACGATTGGTGGAAACGGTGCAGAAAAAGGCTGTTCAATTCCTCAAGGAAAATGAGTCCATTGATTCTGCGCTAGGTCGCTACGTATGGGGCCAAGCCATTCGTTTCTTCAATAATTTGGAAACTAATGCAGAGTGGCAAGCTTTTATCGAAGAGCACAAAGATCAATGGATTAAAATGGTTCTCGAAGAATGGGAAGGCAAGCTCATCGACGGCGATACTGTGGACTGGAAACGCCTCATGGACATCGTTATCGACCGCTTTAATGTGCTCGGTACGGAAATCTTGTTGAATCCAGACAAGCAGGCGCCATTTGAACGGTTCTTCTTGCTTCGTAGCATTCCGTGGTTACAAAAATTGAACCCTCTTATCGATAAGGTGGTGGGGCAGGAACTATCTCGCTATTCACCTGAGGAAATTACCCAAATCGTACGCGGCAAGATGTACTATGACCTTCAAATGGTTCGTATTAACGGCTCTCTCGTAGGGGCTATCCTAGGCGGCATCTTCTACGGCTTGACCATTTGTAGAGGGGGTGCTCAAATGATTAGCTATTTGAAAGCCCTCACCTTGCGGCAGCGCGCAAACGGTATTCTTGGTTTGACTGCTGTATTGTACTGTTTTGTTTTTGTAGGTCAATTTCTCTATGGTCATGAAAGCTGGTACCAGCCGCTTTATTGGGCTGTACAGTCTGCGCTCATCGGTAGTGTAGCGGACTGGTTTGCCGTAACAGCCTTATTCCGTAAGCCACTCGGTTTCCCATACCATACAGCGCTCATTCCAAGAAATAAAGATCGCCTAATCAATGGTGTTATTAAGTTGGTTGAGACGAAGATGCTTACCAAGGATCGTTGCAAGGTATTGTTAAATAATGTGGAATTTGTTCCATTGTTTGAAAAATTCTTGCTATCACCGGAAGGGCAACGGGCAGCGCGTCTCGTAATCCATCAAGGGTTGCATCTATTGTGGAAATCTCAAACGAGCGAGGAATGGGCACAGTGGGGAGCGAAACGCATTCGTGGATTGCTTCAAAAACATTCCCTCGTACCTGTGTTAAAACACGTATTGCTCGATTTATGTGAACATAATCGCTACGAAGGCATGGTTGTACAAGTATTGAACGTAATTCAAGAACGTATCAACCATCCAGCTATGGTGACATGGCTTACAGCGGTTGTAGCAGAAGAGGCTCATAAGAAAAAGAGAAAAGGCTTCTGGTCTGATTTCCTCATCTCCATGTCTGAAGCAACCGATGTGGTGAACTACCATGAGTTGGCACAGGCTATCGTTCAAGAGGCTTATGCTATGCTTGAAAACTGGAAGCGACCAAATAGTCCTGAACGGACTGCATGGCTTCGCCAATGGGTAGATCCAATTCGCCATATAGAAGAAAACCGCGAGGTTTGTAATGCTCTCGATGAAGCGTGGGAACGTTGGATTCGTGAACAAGACTGGGAATCTGTCATTGAAAACCATTTATGCCCGTATGTAGAGGAATTGTTACTCGTAGGGGATGAAAATGGGGAAACACCAGCACAAGTTCTCGTGAATATTGCACTTGAATTGTGGACTGTATACGGTCAATCCGAAGATTTGCGAAACCGTATAGAAGATACATTGCACAATATTGGCATCTATGTCCTCGAACAAGGCTACGACCTCATTGAAACTATCATACGCCAAGTGCTCGGTGGTCTTAGTACAGAGAAGTTTATTTACTTCATCGAATCTAAGGTGGAGGACGACCTCAGCTGGATTCGTATTAATGGTGCCATCGTTGGTGCTGTAGCGGGTCTTGTTGTATGGACCTTCCTGGAATACATTTATATGCCGCTATGGCAACAATTCATAGGCTAAAAAAATCAAGGTTAAATACTATAAACGCTACATAATACAAAAACGCTACATAATACAAAAAACGCTACATAATACAAAAACGCTAGCAACGAGACGATGTCTCTGTGCTAGCGTTTTGTTATATGTATGTAATCTTTAGCTTATTCTTCAATTCTATTGTATGGCAATCGAACTGTAAATGTTGTTCTTACTTGAGGTTCACTGGTGGCTGTTACTGTGCCGTGGTGCAAGCTAATAACTTTGTTTACAAAGTACAGGCCAAGGCCGATACCGTGGTTGGATTTCTTGTTCCGAGATTGCTCTGTTTGATACATTCGATCCCAAATATGCTCGAGGTTTTCAGGCTCGATACCGATGCCGTTATCTGTTACCGTGATAATCAGTTCACTACCTGCAAGCTTAGCTGAAATGTCGATAGTGGAGTTCGTAAACTTGATAGCATTGTCAACTAAGTTTGTAATGGCACGACGTAAGGATACTTCATGAGCGACGATACGGATATTAGGTTGAATGGTGGATGTGATGGAAATCCTTTTTTCTGTATTTTCTGCACAGAGCCGTGTATAGTCATGTACCATGTTCGTTAACATTAACGACACATCTACAGGCGCTAAGTTAAGGTCATGAGCATTTTCAAGGCGTGCTACATCGAGCAATTGGCTTACGAGGTTTGTCATAAACTTGGCTTGTTCCAAGATATGTGTCAGACCTTCACGTAAATCATCCTCTGTACGACCGTATTTTAATGCAAACTCACTTTCCGCTTTAATAACCGCAATCGGTGTGCGCAATTCGTGGGATACGTCAGAACTAAATTGCTTCTCCCGATTGGAGGAATCTTCAAGGCCTGAAAGCATGCGGTTAAATGTGGTGGTAAGCTCGTATATTTCATCCCGTGCTGTACGGGATGGAATATCAATACGGCGACTTAAGTCGTTATTCTTACCGATAACCTTAGCTGTTTTCGTCAAGGTTCGGACCGGCTTGAGACCTTTCTTGATGAATAGATAACCGCCTAATGATGAAATCAACAAGAATATAACATCACCTAATAATAAACTATATAAAAGGTTTTCTGTTTTTTTAGAGGCCGTTTTTACCTTTGTAACGGCGCGCAAAATACCACGATAATTTGGTTCGTTAACCGGTGTATCGTAGTAGTAGAAGGTATCATCGCCAACAGCGATTTCTCCAACTTGACCTAAGGATAGGACTGTTTGATTAGGGAAACCATCTGGTAGCGCACCTTTAATGATATAGCCATCCTGGGTTGATACAAAGAAGAATGTGTTATCTTGGTACGGTTTAAATTTACGGATATCCGTAGCCATGATCATTGCTTGCTGCTGTAAGCGCTCGCGAACTTCTTTGTTATCGGATTCGTGCGTATATGCATAAATCCATGCGGATGCAACCATCAAAATGATAAGCAAGAAGATGGTATACCAAGACATGATTTTAAAAGTTAGGGGCAGCCGATTAAATAAATCGGTAGCTGCCCCAGACATGGTATCTAGATCTCGGTGAGGATCATTAGTTTTCTGTTTTGAGGACATACCCTACTCCACGAACTGTTTGAATGAGTTTTACATTCTCGTCAGTATCGATCTTTTTACGTAAATCTTTGATGTATACATCGATAAGATTAGAGTAGCTTTCATAATCGTATTCCCAAACGTGATCAAGAATTTGTTGACGGGATAATACGATGTTTTCGTTACTTGCTAAATAGTATAAGAGGTCGAATTCTTTTGCAGTCAATGTGATTGTTTCGCCGTCACGTTTAACAGTACGTTGAGGCACATTGATAGTAAGAGGACCTACATGGATATCATTTTGTGCATGACGTGCGTTACGGCGAGCTAATGCATAGATACGAGCAGTTAACTCTTCAAGATCAAATGGTTTTACAAGGTAATCATCAGCACCAGTGTTGAGACCTGTAACTTTATCCTGTAAGGAATCTTTTGCAGTTAAAAGCAATACAGGTGTTGTATTGCCATCGTTACGCATTTGAGCAAGAGCACTAATACCATCGAGGATCGGCATCATGATATCCATAACGATAACGTCATAGCTGGATGTGTTTACATAATCAATCGCTTGTTGACCGTTGAAGCATGTATCAACCGTCATATTCTCTGCACGTAAATATTTGGCGGTAATGCCATTCAGCATTTCTTCGTCTTCTACAAGTAAAATTTTCATTCTCTGTTCTCCTTATGTATGAGTTAAAAATATAGCTCTCTAACTACATTAATATAGTCATTATATATATAAGCTTTCTTTTGGGTGAAAGCCACAACACCATATAGCGGTGACTATATATATAATATTATATAACTTATTTATCTATTATCATACCTTATACAACAGGAATGAGCAAAAGATGAATGTATATGCGAGTTTATAAGCGTCTTCTTCATGTTTTGAAAGCCAAAAGATGGGAAAAACTTGAAACTTAATGAATTTTGCTAATGAATAAAGATGAACTATATCGAAGATTGCCGTATGCGCATAGATAGACCTGATTTTACCAATTTTGGCGAGTGTGAAAGAAATCACTAAAAAAACTTTTGATAATAATTATCAGAGAGATAAATACCAATAATAGTCGTAGAAATTTAATGATTTTCGATGGTTAAATTCGAGGTGGTTTTGGTAGGAATTTAACGGATATTAATTATTATGAATGATTTCGATGTTGAATAAACACAGTATTTATAAGGCTAGTTGATGTCTTGTAAGAAATAAAAATATACAAAAATTTCGGAACCGAATTACTTTCGTAATATCCTTAACTTCTTGTATGAAATATTCATAAATCTATTTTTAAATGTTCATAAGTAAACAAGAAAAAAACAATAAGTGAAATAGATTATCAATTAGATTAATCAAAAATTAATTATGCATAATAGGGTTTAGACATGACTAAAAAAATGCTCTCTATAATTATAGGTAAAGAAATAGAAAAATCGCATAAGTATGAGGTTTTTCTTGAAAGAAAAATGATTAGGTTATCAAAAATTTTTATAAGTTTTTGAAATGAGATAGTCTAACAAGTTTTCTTATTAATAGGTAGTTATGAGGAGGTCATTATGGAACAGTTTGATGTTCTAGTAGTAGGTAGCGGTGGCGCTGGTCAACGCGCGGCTCTTGAAGTTGGTCGTCGCAAAGGCTTAAAAGTAGCTCTTATTACTAAAATTTTCCCAACCCGCTCTGCAACAGCGATGGCGCAAGGCGGTGTCAATGCATGTTTGAACAACGTTGCAGCTGAAGACACAATCGAAACACATACTTTCGACACAGTAAAAGGTTCTGACTATCTTGGCGACCAAGATGCAATCGAATTCTTCTGCTCTCGTTGTCCAGAAGGCGTACTTGAAATGGACCACATGGGTGCTCCATTCTCTCGTACAGAGCAAAACAAAATTGCTCAACGTAACTTCGGTGGTCAATCTTATCCACGTACTTGCTACTCTGCGGATAAAACTGGTCACATAATTTTGCACACTACTTATGAACAATGCTTGAAAGAAGGCGTACACTTCTTACAAGAATGGTACCTTTTAGATCTTGTTAAAGACGCAAATGGTCACGTTGGTGGCGCAGTTGTGTGGAACATGAAAGAAGGTCGCGTAGAACAAATTAAAGCAAAAGCAGTTATCTTGTCTACTGGTGGTGCAGGTCGTATTTTCTGGACTCGTACTACAAACCCATTCCTTTCCACAGGCGATGGTATGGCAGCAGCATTCCGCGCTGGTAATGCATTGAAAGATATGGAAATGATTCAATTCCATCCAACTGGTCTTGGTCGTACTGGTATCTTGATGTCTGAAGCGGTTCGTGGTGAAGGTGGCTACCTTCTTAACTCTGAAGGCGAACGTTTCATGAAAAAATATGCGCCTAATAAAATGGAATTGGCATCCCGTGACGTTGTAGCGAAAGCAATCGAAGATGAAATTGCTGCAGGTCGTGGTTTCGGTTCTGGTCTTAACGCATATGTAGTAGCTGACCTTCGTCACTTAGTCCTGAAGTTATCATTGAAAAACTTCATGGTATCCGTGACTTGGCTATGACTTTCGAACATTGCGATCCATTAGTACAACCAGTACCTATTCGTCCTACATGTCACTATACAATGGGCGGTATCGACGTAGTTGATTACAAAACTTGTGCATGTGAATTGCCTGGTTTGTTCTCCTCCGGCGAAGCTTCTTGTATCTCCATCCACGGTGCTAACCGTTTAGGTGGTAACTCCTTGGCAGACGGCGTAGTATTCGGTAAAGTATCCGGTGCTGGCGCAGCTGACTATGCTGAAACACATGAACAACCTAACGTAGATGCAGAATTAGCTGCAGCTGCAAAAGCTTGGGAAGCTAAATTCACTGAAGTAACAACTCGTGAAGGCGGTCGTCCTGTAGTTGAAATCCGCGATGCATTGGCTGATGCAATGTGGAACAAAGTAGGTATCTTCCGTAATGAAGACGGTATTACTGAAGCATTAAAAGAAATCGATCAATTGATCGAAGATTACAAAACTTGTTATGTAGGTGACCCTGAACGTACTTACAACATGGCATTCGTTAACTATTGTGAAATCGGTTCCATGTTAACAGTAGCTAAAGCTATTGCTATGGGCGCTTTACACCGTCGTGAATCTCGTGGTGCTCATATCCGTGAAGACCATCCAAAACGTAATGATGAAAGATACTTAAAACACTCTTTGATCAAATTGGGTGCTAACGGCGAGTACGAATTGACTGAACGCGACGTAGTGTTCACTAAATACGAACCACAAGAAAGGAAGTACTAAGATGAGACAAATCACCTACCATATTCACCGTTACCAACAAGGTCGCGCGTTTGTACAGACTTTCAAATTTGACTATGAAGCTGACCGTACAATTCTTTGGGGCCTTCAAAAAATTAAAGATACTCAAGATCCAACTTTAACATTCTTGGCAGCTTGCCGTTCCGCAGTTTGCGGCGCTTGCTCCATTCGCGTAAATGGCGAAGCAATGCTTGGTTGCGAAGCTAAAATCGACGAATTAACAGAACGTTATGGTACTGATGAATTGACAATTGCACCAATCGGCAACTTCCGTGTTATCCGCGACTTAGTTGTTGACTGGGAAGCTAAAGTTGATCGTTTGAAAACCGTTGCTCCTTGGATCTTCCTTAAAGCAGAATTCAACGAAGGTGACAAAATCGTTCGCCAAACTCCAGCTGACTTCAAAAAATTCGTTGCTGGTACAGAATGTATCCTTTGTGGTTGCTGCGCATCTGAATGTAACAAATTGACTGCACGTCAAGATGACTTCTTAGAACCATATGTATTCACAAAAGCTAACCGTTTCGTATTGGATAGCCGTGATGATGCACCTATGGCTCACATTCAACCTGCATTCGACAACGGTCTTTGGAAATGCGTTCACTGCATGAACTGTATCTCCCGTTGTCCTAAACACTTAAACCTGCTCAAGATATTTCCAACTTGCGTAAAGAAGCTACAAAAGCTGGTCTTACTAACAGCAAAGGCGTTCGCCATGCAGTTGCTTTCAAAGACGATCTCTACAAAACTGGTCGCTTGAAAGAAGTTTCTATGAGCTTGAAATCTGATGGTGTTGTTGACTCCGCTAAACAAGCATTCTATGCTTTACGTTTGTGGAAACACAGCAAAATCAATCCATTCGAACTTGTAGTACCTCAAAAACCTGTAAATGGTATTGATGGTGTTCGCAGACTTATGAAAGCAGCTGAGGAGGTAAGCAAATAATGAAATACGCATTTTTCCCAGGTTGCGTTCTTGAAAGCGCTGCCAAAGAAGACTACTTAGCAACAGTTGCTGTAGCTAAAAAATTAGGCATCGAGTTGGAAGAGCTTGACGGCTGGACTTGCTGCGGCGCGTCCCACGTTCAAGACATCGCTCCAGAAATTACACTTGCTACAAATGCTCGTAACATTGCATTGGCAGAAGAAAAAGGTTTGAACCTTTTAACTGTATGTAACACTTGTACTTTGATGCTTCGTGAAGCTAAAAACGAGCTTGATAAAAACGAAAAAGAAAAGAACGAAGTTAACAAAAAATTAGCTCAAATCGGTAAACAATACCGTGGTACAACTGATATCACTCATTTCTTATGGGTATTGATTCGCGATTACGGTTTGGACAAATTGAAAGCTAAAGTTGTTAAACCTTTAACTGGTTTACGTGTAGCTGAATACTATGGTTGCCATATTCTTCGTCCTCAAACTGAATTGGGCTTCGAAGATTATCAAATGCCTACATCCTTAGCAGATTTGATCTCTGCTATCGGTGCTACACCAATCGACTTCTCCCGTAAACTTGATTGCTGCGGTTTCCATGCTGTATACCCTGCACATGATTCCGTAATGCAAATGACTGGCTCCATCAACAAAGATGCAGCTACAGAAGGCGCAGATTGCGTAGTAACTCCTTGCCCACTTTGCCAAATGCAACTTGATATGTTCCAAAAAGAAGCAAAAGAAGTTGTTGGCGGTGGCAAAGATATGCCAATCTTGCACATGTCCCAATTAGTGGGTCTTGCTCTTGGCATTTCTCCTGAAGAAATGGGCATGCCTAAACGTCACTTAACTGATACTGCAGCAGTGACTAAATTCGTTGGTTAATTCGTTTGATTTAGACATGACCTCAGTTGGTCCTCGTATTGTCTTAAATCTAAACCTATTATCATAATTACTAGAAGAACCCCCTAGCTTAGGCTAGGGGTTTTTTTCTTTTAATGCTAAAAATCAAGGTGGGTTATTTGAGATTAACATGAAGAGTTTGCCGATAATGCAGTGTTTATCTGTGTTGGTGAAGTGAATTCTCTTTGATATGAGATGATAATTGTAGTATAATAAATACATTAATTGTATACACTTTAAATGAGTAATAGCTAATATGCTATTACTCATAAATTATTTAATATTATATTTTTGAGGAATATAACAATAGAAGGGTAAATTGTTATATTACATTTTTTTGAAATATATGGCTGAGGGACACTAGTGTTGTAGAGTGTTATACACAGGGAGGCTATAATGAATGATATGTTATTAGAATATATTGATCGCATAATTGATGAAGAGAAAGACCATCGTGTTTTTTCTGTAGAGTTTAATGATAAAACCTATTATGTAAAACAAGATATCAGTAATCACCGCTCTAGTTGGATTAAACCAGCTCCTAGAGCTTCTTTTGATTATGAGTTTTATAAAATTTCTTTCGTAAATACTCAGTTGCCTGTAGCACCAGTGATTGCTGGCTTTAGAGAGCATTATTTCGTTACAGAAGGGTCTGGTAAAACATTAACCTATTATAGTGAATTGCCAGCGCAACATCCTGATGATGATAGCTTACAAGATATGGTCACTCATATCTTCTATAGCTTTGGTAAAACATTGGGACAACTTCATGACTATGGTTTGTCCCATGGCCGTCCTGCCATGCGAGATATCACCTATGATCCAGATACTGATAAGGTTACTTTATTAGATTGGGAAAATGGTCGTCGTTGGCCTGAATTTACACCGCAAGGTTGGGATTTACTCATTTTTGTGCATAGCTATTTGCGTGAAGATAATCTACCGATTTCTTACCTATACGCTATGATGAATGGCTATAGTTCGGCTCGTACGGCGCGCGATACGGTGTTACATGTAAAAGAAATTTTACGTAAACATGAATATCTCTTTAAATTCTGTCGCTTATTAAACCCGCTACACTTTGTAGATACTGAAGCAGCTGTAAAAGCACATGACTTTATGCTAGCCTTGAAAACTGAATAGTATTTATCTATTGAGCACAGACCTTAATAATGGTTTATAGTACTTTATAGATTTTCATTGCCTTTTGTGGGCTTATGTAGACCTTTACGGTTGTTAGTTATATTTGTATAGCTAATGACTTGTAAGGGTCTTTTTCTGTATTTATGACAAGTTTATAGCGTGTATGCTCCCGTATTGTTTGTTAGATTTATATAAATACTGTAAGAAGTATAGATTTAGAGTTGTTGTTCTCTGACTTTCACAATGATTACCTTAATTACTCTAGAGGGGGTTGTCGAAGGAGGATCTCAGGAATATAAGAGGGTGAAAGGAGGTGATACGATGGCTAACATTAAACGCACAAAATTGGTGTTGCGTTTTAACATCGGCACCGAAGATGCGCCGAAGTACAAAGACGTAACCTATACTCGTGTTGCAGAAGAAGCGTCCGACGATAATGTGAAAACCGTTGGTAATGCGCTGGCAGCCTTGTATGACCACAGCTTGTCCGACGTGGTCCGCGTCAATGAAGTATCCTTAGGACATTAATTGAATCTTATCTATTCTTTTTTTAGGTGATCCAAACACATCTAAATTGCTGATTTCATACATCCTTACATGGTCGTAAAAGGGTGTAGCAATCGCAAGTCCACACATTCCCATCCTTATTGATATGAATTGTAGATAGATATATTTAATCTGAGTGTAATTAGTGTAATTACAGAATTTCAGAATTACAGAGATCATCCTATACTATCTATATTCGAGAACTTGTTTATGAAACGTGAAAGGAGGCGCCCACATGGCGGAAAAACGCGTTGTATATCTTACATTTTCTACGGTCGGTGGTAAAAGCACATCAGTCACAATTAGTGCTCCTCGTGCTGGAATTACTTTACAAGATGCTAAAACAGCGGCTAACGCGCTAGTAGCTAACAAAGTAATCCTTGGTTCTGGTGATGCAGAACTTGTTGCATTTACTACGGCTCGCGAAGTAACAACTCAAACTACTGAATTGCAATAATCGTATACAGTTAAATGGTAAAAAGGCTTTCACTGTGGTGAGGGCCTTTTTATTATGGTAAAATATAAGATATACTGAATAAGTATGGTAATGATGAAAATACTATGCCCAAAAATTTGTGCATAATGGACCCGGATGGTGATTAAAAAGGGGTAAAACAGTGGAATATATCATTTCATTTATGGAAACATATGGCTATGGAGCCATGTTTATTGCAATGGTTTTGGAAAATGCTAACATTCCTATTCCTAGTGAAATCGTCTTAGGTTTTGCAGGATATCTGATTGCTCAGGGCATATTTGATTTACATACGACTATGGTTGTAGGTACTTTAGCAGGGATTGTAGGATCTATCTTATCCTACTGGATGGGTGAGTATGGCGGACGTCCACTTCTTTTGAAATACGGTAAATACATATTCTTTAATGAACATAAATTTGAACTCGCAGAAAAGTTGTTTAATAAGTATGGTGGTGCCGCGGTGTTCTTTGGCCGTTTGTTGCCAGGTGTTCGTACATTTATTTCTTTCCCAGCAGGCATGGCTCGTTATCCTATGTGGCATTTTGTTATTTGGACTGTACTAGGCACGGTTCCTTGGACAATCCTTCTTGTTTACTTGGGTAAAGTGCTCGGTGAAAACTGGAAGGATCTTATCCAATATAATCATGAGTTCTTGATTGTTATGATTGTTGTATTCGTTATTATAGCGGCTGTATTGGGCTTTAAATACTATCGCAATCGCCGATAAGGAGGCCCTTATGAAACTTTCACGATTAACGCCAGTCGTATTTATTGTATGGCTCGTTTTTTATCTGTTTGGCAATAATATGTTGCCTGTTACGGATCCTGTGGAATCTAACTATGCGTTAACTGCTAAGGAAATGGTTCTCTCCGGAGATTGGTTGTCACCTCAAATTTACGGCACCTATTGGTACGATAAACCGATTATGATTTATTGGCTCATTGCCCTTGGATTTAAAATCTTTGGTATTGCCGATTGGGTGGTTCGTTTACCAAGTGCTATCTTTGGCGCTTTATCTGTAGCGACTATGTATCAATCGACGCGTACTATGAGCGGCAAGTGGGCTCTCGGCTTAATTGCGGCCGGTGTTCTTGGTACATCCCTCATGTTCTGGACCGTAGCTCATGGCGTTATTACGGACATGGTGCTACTTTATACGACGATTATGGTCATGATTTATTCCTATAAGGGGATGGTAGAACAGAAACCACATGCTATGATTGTGGCCTATATCTTTGCAGCCCTCGGGGTGCTCACAAAGGGGCCTGTAGCACTCGTTTGCCAGGTATGATTTTACTCGTTTTTGCCGGTATCAATCGTTCTTGGTCGATGGTGAAAGCTATCTTTGATTGGCGTGGCATTCTTGCCTTTTGTGTAGTCTGCTTGCCGTGGTATGTGTATATGTACAGCGTTCACGGTCAAGATTTTATCAATGGCTTCTTTAGGGCTTCACAATGTAACACGGGCCACACAATCTGAACATCCTGAAGATAATGTGTGGTGGTATTATATTGCCATCTTCCTAGGTGCTTCTTTGCCGTGGACTGGTGCTGTTATTTACGGCATGATTGATGGTTTTAAACAGCGTCATACAGCCTTTATCTATAACATGACTTGGGGTGTTGGGGTCGTTTTGTTCTACACCTTAATGGCTACAAAATATCCTTTATATACATTCGTGAGCTTAGTTCCCTTTAGTGCTATCGGCGCTATGGGCGTTATGAAGATTATACGTAAAGGTAAATCTAGAGCGGTTAAATGGGTCATTATGGGACCTACCTTACTCTTATGGATTGCTTATGTAGCGGGATCATTCTTCGCTCCATGGGGCTTCTACTTCTTGCTCTATGTTGTGGCGGCCGTAGCCGTACTCCTTTTATTCCACGCATGGTATACGAAAAAGGGTATCGTCTTGTTAGTGTCATTGTCCTAGGTACGATGGTTATTTCTTCCATTGTTGTGGTAGAAGGGTTAGAACCATTTGTAAAACAGCGTAGTAATATCGATGTAGTGCCTGTGGTAGACTCCTATGATGGGGATATCTATTACTACAACGGGTACAGTACATCCGCTGTATACTATACAGGTCATAAGATTATTAAAATCAACGGTGATGAAAGTCGCTGGGATGATCGAGATAAAATTAAAAAACGCAGTGCCGAGTGGTCAAAGAAATATCTTATGGAACAAGTTAACGAAGAGGAATTTAACAAGATAATCGCCTCTGGTAAACCTCTAATGCTCATCGTTCCAAAAGGTGAAATCAAGCACTTCCGTCAGTCTACTATCTATCCAAATGTATCTGAGTCTAGCGAAGCTGGTACAGCGGAAGTATATATACTAAATAAAAAGACACTGTTTTAAGTGATCTTCACATACAATCTAATAATAAGTGAAAAACATTAAAGCTGAAAATATTAAAGTTGAAAATATTAAAGCTAGTAGCAGGTAGTATCCAATGGATACTACCTGCTTTTTTTGTTTAGTGATAGACTACTATATCTATTTGGTCTATTTGATACATTTCGTACCCAAATAATAATACCTACAATATTACTATGTTTTATTGACATGATTAATACATATTGGTATAGTAGGGTATAAATAAGTTTAGAAGACAAGGTGTTCTAGAACCAGACTTCATCAAGGTTTTAGAAAAGTGTGAAAAATGACATGTGTCAAAAACGCCCCTTGTTGTGAGGTAGAAAGAGGGGAAGTTATGAAGAAGACATGGTATCTAATCATCGGAGTGGTTCTCTTGGTTATTGGCTGCATAGCCTATGGTTATCATGAACACCATAAACCAAAGACGGCTCAAGAATTAAAGACTGTACGCGTAGCCTATTTACCAATTACTCATGCATTGCCGGTATTTGCTACAAAAGAATTAGAAACGGCAGATGGTCCTGTACATGTAGAGCTTGTTAAATATGGATCTTGGCCAGAGCTCATGGATGCATTAAATACAGGCAAGGTAGATGCTGCATCGGTACTCGTTGAACTTGGTGTAAAGGCTCGTGAACAAGGTATTGATGTTCGTGCTGCTGCACTTGGTCATACAGAGGGTAATATTATCATCGTAAATAAGGATATTAACTCTGTACAAGACTTAAAAGGCAAATCCTTTGCCATCCCTCATAAACAATCTACTCAAAAAATTCTCGTAGACCTCATGCTTGAACAAGCGGGTCTTTCTGAAAAAGATGTGCAAATCGTAGAAATGAGTCCTCCTGAAATGCCATCTGCACTATCTGTAGGCCAAATTGCAGGCTATAGCGTAGCCGAACCATTTGGCTCTCTAGCCCTTGAAATGGGAACTGGGAAGGTCTTCGAAGATCCTGACCATCTCTGGCATGATAATATTTGCTGTGCTCTTGTGTTTAATGGTCAATTCGTCGATGAACATCATGACTTGGCAAAAGCTTTCACAAAAGCCTATCTCGATGCAGGTACATATTTAGACGAGCATCCAAAGGCACAAGAGGAGATTTCCTTAAAGTACATGAAGTTTAATGACCAAGTTATTGAACGTTCCCTCAAAGTGATTGGGTTTAAAGATTTAGCCCTTACAGAGGACCGTTATAATGCGCTCGTACACCATATGACACATATTGATTTAATCAAAAAAGTGCCGAGTTATTCAGAGTTTGTAGATACATCGTTGTTACCATAGGAGGGGGACCATGAAGAAATATACATATGTGCCAGGTTCATTTATCGCAGCTTGGCTAATTTGGGAGTTAATCGTTCGCCTCGGCGGTTTTAACGAAGCGCTATTGCCAACGCCGTATAAGGTGTTGATCGGCTTGGGGAACTCATCGGAGATGGCGTTCTATTTAAGGATATTGCAGATAGTTTAGTACGCTTCTTTATCGGCTATCTTATTTCCGTTGTAGCCGGCGTATTCTTCGGCCTTATCTTGGGGTGGTATAAGGGGATTTGGAACTACATCAATCCAATCGTTCAAGTCATTCGACCGATTTCTCCTGTGGCATGGTTGCCGTTTATCGTTCTCTTTTTCGGTATCGGTCAAGCGCCGGCTATCGTTATCATCTTTATCGCAGCATTCTTCCCGGTGCTATTGTCCACCGTGTCTGCTATTCAAAATATTGACCCTGTGTACATCAAGGTAGCGCGCAACTTTGGTATTAAACAGCCAGAATTGTTATTTAAAATCGTGTTACCTGCTGTATTCCCTGGCATTGCATCGGGCCTTCACATCGCTCTCGGTACAGCGTGGATCTTCCTTGTAACAGGGGAAATGGTGGGCTCCCAAACAGGCCTTGGCTTCCTCATTATCGATATGAGAAATAACTTGCGTAACGATCTCTTGATGGTAGCCATTTTGACCATCGGTTTCGTTGGGCTTTTACTCGATTGGGGCGTGTCCCTCATCGAAAAATGGATTTACAAACGTTGGGGTATTGAGAAATAGGAGGTGGCCTCATGGGTTATATTTCGGTGCGCAATGCACACAAGGAATTTATGAAAGATGGGGAACCACTCACCATTCTTGAAGATATCAACTTAGACATTGAAAAGGGCGAGTTTATTTGCCTCTTAGGCCCTTCTGGTTCCGGTAAAAGTACGCTATTAAACGCTATGGCGGGCTTTGAGCTCGTTACATCTGGTTCAATCACTATCGATGGTGAAGAGGTAAAAGCGCCTCAACTCAGATATGTAACGGTATTTCAAAACTATGGCTTGTTGCCGTGGCGTACGGTGGAAAGCAATATTGAGTTAGGCCTTGAAAGTAAAAAGGTGCCTAAAGAAGAGCGTCCCGCTATCATCGATAAATACGTTAAAATGGTAGGCCTTGATCATGCTCGCAATCGCTATCCTGCAGAACTATCTGGGGGCATGCAACAACGTGTATCCATTGCCCGTGCACTAGCGGTGGATCCAGATATTATCTTCATGGACGAACCACTAGGCGCCCTTGATGCGTTGACCCGTATCAACTTGCAAGACGAAATCTCTCGTATCTGCCGTGAAGAAGGCAAGACAGTTGTATTTGTTACGCACGATATTGAAGAAGCCGTAGTTCTTGCAGACCGCGTTGTAGTACTATCTGCAAATCCAGGTCGTGTACAAACTATCATCCCTGTGAACATCATCGACAGAACAGACCGTACATCGGCTAACTTTGTTAATATTCGTAACCACATCTTCGAACAATTCCAATTGGCAAAAAGAAGACAAAAATCGAGTTCTATATTTAGTTTTTATATATCAGTTATATACATCTCAAAAGAAACACCCAAGAACTTTTCTGCTTGGGTGTTTTATAATGGACAAAATCCTAAAATAATGTATACTATAAGTAGCTAAAGATTGTAAGTGCTCCACTGAGTGCACAAAAGAAACCATCTAGGGACTGCGACATACCTAGATGGTTTCTTTAATTATAATAGACAAAATCCTAAAATAATGTATACTATAAGTAGCTGAAGGATTGTAAGAATTCACTGTAAGCACAAAAAAACTCCCTCAAGAACGGCGAAATACTTGAGGGAGTTTTTTATTGCTTATGATCGTCTAAGCTAACGGGGTTAATCACCATGAAACTTCCTATCTAACCACTTGCAAATGAGATAGCTGGTCACATTTACCACGATAGGAATTAGAAGGATTATAAGAATATCTTTCACTGTTGCACCTCCTTTCTGTACCTGATTCCCCAGAATGGAGTGGTGACATCTTGATTGTAGTACATATAACTATATATTTCTTATGCAATTCGTGTAATTATCATGTATAGTAGATATATATCGGTAATAACGTATGAAATTTAAATTGGAGGCTGTATGTCTTTATTTGAGTTAGAGAAGAGCTTGTCTTTTGATGAATATATAGCGTCCTTTGATGCAGAGAGAGTAGAGAAGGTACGCGGTTTTGTAGATTGGCTTGCTCAGTATCAAGGTAGTTTTGTCCATAATCCTTGGGGTGAGGTAAATCCTGATTTAGAGATTGTCACAAAGAGCTTTGATGCGGCACAGGTGCGCCGAGATAATTTGGTCGCTTATTTATTGCCGCGCTTAGGTCGAGCTAAGGTCTTTGTAGTGGCAGAGGCTGTAGGATACCAAGGAGGCCGCTTTACAGGGATTGCCATTACTTGTGAAAGAATGCTATTAGATAAGCACAAAACCATTCGTGCGAAGGATGTAACGCCTATTCAGTTGGAACGTACTAGTTCACCTACTAGCTCTTTGTTAAAAGGAACACAGCAAAAGGATGGTTTTAATGAACCTACTGACACTGTAGTATGGAGTGCCATTGTTGAAAAGGGTATCAATACCTATGATACATTGTTGTGGAATATATTCCCCTTTCATCCACATAAGGATGGCAACCCATTGACTAATCGCACACCTACGGATAAAGAGCAACAACTAGGTTGGGAGTATACAAAACGCTTGTTAGATTTACATCTTGAACTAGGCGGTGTAGAACCTCTTGTGCTCGCCGTAGGGCAAAAGTCTGCTGATACAATGGGCAAATTTGGTCTATCTGCCATTGGTTTGCGGCATCCTGCAAATGGTGGAGCTAATCTCTATCGACAAGGATTTGCTGAGGCGGTAGATACCTATTTAAAATAATAGGTGATTGAGATTATTAAAATAATAAGTAATTGAGATAATTAAAATAATAAGTAATTGAGATAATTAAAATAATAAAAGATTGAGAGTTTCGGAGAGAAGTTTATGAAACGGTATATTTCTGTCATTGAAGAGAATGGTGCGTGGCATATCGAGGGCTTTTACAAACTATGCCAGATGATGACAAATAGAATATGATATATCTAAATAGCGTTAACATGGGGGCTACCCTCTTTTGTTAACGCTATTTTTATGTTACAATAGACATAACGTATGAAAGCGAGGCTTTCATCAAAATCGATCGGATTATATTGCAAGACCCATTGGATAGGGACGAAGAGAACGTACCCGTCGCGGCTGACATATCTAATGATGGCAATATACTCATTTGCTATGGCAAATGGTCACAATAACACTAGGAACGGCAAAAATTGATAGCGCATTTTTGCGCCCATTTGACGAGACGCTAGTATTTTAGCGCCTTTTTCTTTGTGTGGCCTCTATAGCATAGATCAATTCAAGTGATAGGTGAGAAAAGAAACTATGTTAAATAAAATAATGAACAAAATTTTAGGAGGAACTGTGAATACAACAGATAATCAGGTTACTGCACAAGTGAAAGCAGAACCAACAGTAGCAAAACCTGCTACTCGTACAGCTGCGGCTGAAGGCGAACATAAACAGACTCGCCGCCGTACTAATACACGCCGCCCTGCTGGCGAGGGTCGTACTCGTCAACATGCAGCTGGTGAAGGTGAAGGCACAACACGTCAACGCCGTACAAATACTCGTACAAATGCAAATGGTAGTCGTACTAATACGACACGCCGTACAAATACACGTCGCAATGCTGAGCAAGGTGAAGGTCAAGAACGTACAGAACGTAAACCGCGCCAAACTCGTACACCACGTGGTGAACGTAGTGAAAATACGCGTAATACGCGCTCTAACAATGGTCGCAATAGTCAAAACCGTAACAACAACCGTCCAAATAATCGCTCCACAAACCGCAACAATCAAGAGGCGCCTGTGGAATTAGTAGGTCGTACACCAAATGGCGCTAATAAGGGTAAATTCCAAATCATCCCTCTTGGCGGTCTTGGTGAAATCGGTAAACATGACCATCTTCCAATATGAGGACGAAATCATCGTTCTCGACTCTGGTCTTGCGTTCCCTAGCGAAGATATGCTTGGCGTAGATATCGTTATTCCTGATATGAGCTATATCATCGAGAATAAGGATCGCGTGAAAGCTGTCGTAATTACCCATGGTCACGAGGACCATATTGGTTCCTTGGCATACCTTATGAAAGAAATCAATTGCCCAGTATATGCAACAAATCTCGTTTGTGGTTTGATTGAAGGCAAGTTTAAAGAACATAAGGTATCTCCAAAATGTCTTCGTACTATTGCTGCAGGCGATGAAGTTCAAATTGGTCAAGTGAAGGTTGGTTTTATCCAAACAAACCACTCCATTCCTGACTCCTGCGCTGTGTACTTTGATACACCAATCGGGACTGTACTTCATACAGGTGACTTTAAAATCGACCAAACACCAGTTGATGGCCGTTTGATGGATATGCACAAATTTGCTGAGCTCGGTAATAAAGGTGTATTGGCCTTGATGTCCGACTCTACAAACGTTGAAAAACCAGGTACTACAGGTTCTGAAAGTTCCGTAGGTCCTGCTATTAAACAAGCTGTTGGAGAAGCAAAAGGTCGCGTTGTGTTAGCTACATTTGCATCTAACGTATCTCGTATCCAACAAGCTATTGATGCGGCAGTTATGTTCAACCGTAAGGTTGTCGTTATGGGCCGCAGTATGGTAAATGTTACAGAAATCGCTCAAGAACGCGGTTACCTGAACATTCCACCAAATACAATCATCGACGTAGATGTAATGCACAACTACACAGATGATCAAATTATGATCTTAACAACTGGTTCTCAAGGTGAACCGATGGCAGGCTTGTCCCGTATGGCTACAAGCAACCACCGCACTGTAGAGTTGGCACCGAATGATACAGTTATCATCTCTGCTACACCAATTCCAGGTAACGAAGGTGCTGTAGGTAGAACTATCGATAACTTGCTCCGATTAGGTTGTCACGTTGTATATGGTAAAGATCGTGGTATCCACGTATCTGGTCATGCGAGTCAAGAAGAGCTTAAAACAATGCTTAACCTTGTTCGTCCAGAATACTTCATTCCAGTTCATGGTGAGTATCGCATGTTGCGTCGCCATGGTGAACTTGGTGTTGCTATGGGCGTAAGATCCTAAGAAAGTCCTTATCGGCGACAATGGTCAAATCTTTGAGTTTGATAAAGATGGTGGCCGTAAAGGTGGTCGTGTACAAGCTGGTGCTATCTTCGTTGATGGCCTTGGCGTTGGCGATGTAGGTAACATCGTTATCCGTGACCGTCAACAATTGGCTCAAGAAGGTATGGTTATCGTTGTAATGGCGATGGACAAGCTTCTGGTACAATCGTAGCTGGTCCAGACCTCGTATCTCGTGGCTTCGTATATGTACGCGATGCAGAAGAACTTATGATTGCTGCAGAACACCGCGTAGACCAAGTTCTTGAAGAATGCGAAATGCAACGCATCAAAGATTGGACTACTATTAAGCAAAACGTACGCGACGCGTTGGGTAAATTCTTCTACGATAAAACTCGTCGCCGTCCTATGATCTTGCCGATTATTCAAGACGTATAATCACATATAATAAACAAAAGTACCGCACCCTATGGTGTGGTACTTTTAACATTTAAAAAAGGACCTATGGAATCTACTATAAATAGCGGTGTCATCGCATTTGTCTACTATATAGGGTATTTGAAGTTACCTTTTTAAACTGTTATAATTAAAAGATACCAATTAATCTATCTTCTTTTATTTAGAATGGAGATTTATGAAACAAACAAATACAAGAGCGATGGTAGAAACAGGATTTGTTAGTGCTATAGGTGTCATCCTTAGTGCTATTAGTGTGTATTTACCAGCTTTCGCTTTTTTATCATTTTTTGTTACACCTGCAGCCATTGGCATAATTGGAACAAAATGGGGTCGCAAGTATAGTATATCGGCAGCTGTTGTTACTACTTTCTTAGCGGTAGTTTTGTTTGGACCATGGAATGGTATACCTGTTGGCTTATTTGCTGCGGTAGGTGTAGGGGTAGGAGAAGGTAACCGTCTTTCTTTAGGGACGATTAAGCGACTACTACTCCCTAGTATTGCTATGTTTGTTGCTGTATTAGTAACTTTAATGGCACAAGTATATGTATCTGGTATTACTCTATTAATGATAGATACACAGATGACCGAGCAAGCTCGTATGATTGCTGATCAAGCCTTACAGACGAATCCTAATATCACACAGGAACAAGCTGATTTATTTGTAAAAAATGTAGATAAGCTTGCTACTGGTTTGAAGGATGCGTTTTTTGTGGCTGTAGCTATAGCTGCAGTATCATACAGTTATATAACTATTCAGATATCTATATGGCTAGGTAAGCGATTACGTATCTCCATACCTCGATTTTTACCAATTGAAGAATGGAGGATGCCTGTCTGGAGTGCAGGGCTATACGCTTTAGGTATTATTGGTATATATGGTACGCCGCATATCAATATGGACTCTTCCTGGGTCATAGCCATTAGTACTAATGTATTACTCCTTGGTAGCTCTATGTGTTCTATTCATGGTTTTGCAGCTTTAGCAGATTTGATGAGTAGTTACCGCATGAGTAATAAATTGAAGTGGATACTGCTAGGTGTGTATGCCTTTTTCTTTGGTCAAGCACTAGCCATATTTGGTGTCATAGATATGTTTTTAGATTTACGGACACGTTACAAAGCGCGTCAATAGTAATAGAAAGGAGGCCGTTATGAAATCCTTTCAACGGAAATGGGAAGGTTTAGAAATTACCATTATTACCGTTATCGTATTATTGTTATTATTGTTGGCCTATCTAAATTGGGCCATTGCAATTCTAGCTTTAATTATCGTGGTAGCGGCGTATTTGGTTAACTATAACACCATTCATAACCGGCGTCGTTTAGCAAGGGAACAGTTTGGGGCGATGATGAAAAACGTCACACAAGCTTCGAACTTTGCCTTACAAAACTTGCCAATGGGGATTGCTCTTGTTAATAAACAAGGTACCCTCGTATGGAATAATAGTGTCTTTGCAGACTGGGTTAAGGTAGACTGGAATAAACTTCAAAAAATGTCTGCTCTTATGCCTGGCTTCCGTATCGATAAAATCTGGGGCAAATCTGGATTTATGACGGAACAGTATGGAGATAAGTATTTCCAAATTATTTACAAATTCATTGATCCTCGTGATACACGACCAGATATCAATAGCGAAGATGAATTGGCCGAACATGCAGTGATGGCTCTGTACTTTAAGGACATTACGGCTCTCGAAAAGGCGCGTATTAAAGCTGAAGAAGATCAACCTGTGTGGGGCATGATTCAAATCGATAATCTCGAAGAATTGACAAAAGGTCTTAGTGATCGCGAGTATACTAGCGTTTGGACCGATATTAATAACATTATTACGGATGAAATTGATAGACAAGAAGGTTTTATTCGTAACTTCCAAGATGATATGTATACCTTTGCTATTTCTCGTGGTGCACTTCATGCGATGGAGGAAGATGGGTTTAAAATCCTTGAGAGAATCCGTAAATTGCCTTCTCCCCGTCAAGTGCCTGCAACGATTTCTATCGGGATTAGCGAGAACGTAGGCTCTGTAAAAGAGGTTTCTAGTCGTGCTCGCGCCGCCTTAGATATCGCATTAGGTCGCGGTGGTGACCAAGTGTGTATTATGGATGGTGAAAGTACCCGCTTCTTCGGCGGTAATACAGCTGGTGTTGAGAAGAATACCCGTGTTCGTGCTCGTGTTGTATCGCAAGCTTTACATGAGCTTATGCTTGATTCCGATAAAATCCTTGTGATGGGTCATAAGCGTGAAGACTATGATGCGTTAGGTGGCATCATCGGTGTTACCTCTATTGCACGTACCTTGGGGAAAGAATTACGCATCGTACTTTCAAAGGAAACGAGCGCCATTGATAAAATGGTGACTGTTCTGAAAGAAAATGAGTTCTGGACAGAACATATCATCACCCCTGAAGCGGCAAAAGCTTGGGTAGATGCTAATACGCTCACTATTGTTTGTGATACACATCGCCAAGAAATGGTAGCAGCTCAAGAGGCTCTTGAAATTTCTGAACGACGCATCGTTATCGATCATCATCGTCGTGCAGCGGACTTTGTAGAAAACCCATTGCTTACATACTTGGAACCAACTGCATCATCTACATCTGAGCTCGTAACAGAGCTTGTACAATACGCAGGTGGTGGCGTAAAACTTTCAAAAGCAGAAGCTACAGGCATTTATGCGGGCATCGTGCTTGATACGAAGAACTTTGTGCAACAAACTGGGGCACGTACCTTTGAAGCGGCCGCATTCTTACGCCGTGCAGGGGCAGATATTGAACGCGTTAAACAATTATTTATTGAAACCTTCGATTCTGTTCAATTGCGTGCTAAAATGGTATTTGAAGCCAATCGAACTGAAGGAATTGCTATTTCTGTAGCTCCTGAAGGTTTGAAGGATATGATGGCATTAGCTGCACAAAGTGCAGACATGCTCATCAGTAATGAAGATATTGAAGCAGCCTTTGTACTGTATTCCTTGAATGACGGCGGTATCGGCGTTAGTGCTCGATCCAAAGGCAAGGTAAATGTACAAGTTGTAATGGAAGCCTTGGGTGGCGGTGGTCACAGAACCGTGGCTGGTGCCCAATTACAAGGTATGACGATAGAGGAAGCGAAGAAGGCTATTTTAGACCATGCTCTTGAAGCCCTTCATTCCGCAGAGAAAGAGGAGGAAGAACAATGAAAGTAGTATTGTTAGAAGACGTTAAAAAGGTTGGTAAAAAAGGCGAAATCGTTGAAGTTAGCGATGCATATGGCCGTAATGTTTTGATCAAAAAAGGTCTTGGCCTTGAAGGTACAGCAACTAACGTAAATAATGCGAAACAAAAGCAAGAATCCATCGCTCACAATAAAGCTGTTGCCAATGACGAAGCTAAAATCTTGGCAGCTCAATTGACTAAGGTTGAATTAACTGTAAAAGTTCGCATGGGCGAAGAAGGTCGTGTATTCGGTTCCGTTACTGCAAAAGATATTTCCGATGCAGCTAAAGCGCAATACAAAGTAGATATCGATAAAAAGAAAATCGAAATCAAAGAACCATTGAAAACATTAGGCGTACATGATGTACTCGTTCGTGTTCATCCTGAAATTACAAGTACTATCAAGGTTAATGTAGTAGCTGAATAATAGTGTTCACCATGCTCTTTGAGTATGGTGAATTCTTTTATCCATAGTGGTTTTATAAAGGGGATTATCATGGATGTACGCATTCCACCGCATAATTTAGATGCGGAAAAAGCCGTTTTGGGGGCTTTATTAACGAATGGATCCAACTCGGGTGCCGTTGTTGATACGGTAACGAGTATTCTAAAATCTGAAGACTTTTACCGCGATGCGCATCGTATTATTTATGATGCTATCTTAGAAATCGTGCATGCTAACAAGACGGCGGACTTTATCACTGTTGGTGAAGAGCTAGATCGTCGCAAGCGTCTCGATGCGGTAGGCGGTCTTGCATATATTACATCTTTGGCTAATGAATCGGTGTCCTACAATGTAGAGGAACATGCGAAAATCATTAGTGAGAAAGCTCAGTTGCGCCGCCTTATCGATGCAGGGAATAAAATCGTAGGCATGACGTACGCTGGCGAAGATGAGCCAACGGCTATCCTTAACAAGGCGGAACAAATGGTATTGGACGTAAGTGGTCAAACACAGTCCGAATCATCATTTGCGCCTATTGGGGAGGTTGTATTATCTAACTTAGATAAATTAAATGCATTGCAACAGCATGATGGTGCTATTACAGGCGTTCCAACAGGTTTTAAAGATGTGGACCATGTCTTCAATGGTCTACAAAAATCTGACCTCATCCTCGTAGCAGCCCGTCCTGCGATGGGGAAAACGGCTTTCACCTTGAATATTGCTCAAAACGTAACGATGTTGTACGACAAGACGGTAGCCTTCTTCTCCCTAGAAATGGGCAAGGAACAGCTGGTTGGTCGTATTCTATCCTCCGTGGCAGGTGTGAGCTCCGAAAAACTGCGCCGTGCAAACATGGACCCTACTGACTGGGAGAAGGTTATTGCCGCAGCGGATCGGATGAGTAAAGCCAAGCTCTTTATCGATGATACGCCGGGCCTTACCGTACAAGATATGCGCTCTAAATTGCGCCGTCTTAAGGTGGAACATGGTCTCGATCTCGTTATCGTCGACTATATTCAGTTGATGCAAGGCCGCAACTCCGGCAAGGGCAGCGAGAACCGTCAACAAGAGGTATCTGAAATCTCTCGTAACCTCAAATTGATCGCTCGTGAGTTTAACGTGCCGCTCATCGCCCTGTCTCAATTGTCTCGTAGTGTTGAAAGCAGACCAGATAAACGGCCTGTACTGTCTGACCTTCGTGAATCTGGTTCCCTCGAACAAGATGCGGATATCGTTATCTTCTTGTACCGCGATAAATATTACGATGAAAACTCTGAAAAAGGGGACAATGCAGAAGTCCTCATTCGTAAACACCGTAATGGTTCCGTCGGTACCGTGGAACTCCAATTCATTGGGGAATTAACACAATTTAGAGACGTGGAATTCCGAGACATGGGGCCGGAACAATAATGAAAACTATCGTGGGGTGCCTATATTGATGGGGGCCCTGACTTTATTTCGACAACTTAGTTACAAAAAAGCACCACCTACCTCGTGGCTCCAAACGACACGTAAGTCGCCCCTCGATAGGTGGTGCTCTTTTTGTATTACGTTAGCCCAAATAAGTCCCATCAATATATTGGCACTAGATAGTAAAAAGGATGTAGTTCTGTATTATGTTAGTGAAAATAGTCTTATTAAAGTGTATAGTGCTGATAGATTTTTATAGTGTCGTACATGAGTATTGTGAGATGAATATAGGTTTCATCCTGTATGATGATTTAACTATTGTGGAAAACAAAATATCAATTTTATGTTGATGGTTGGATTAGGTGCTAGAGCTTATATAAGCATATTAGTCTAGGTGTATTTGAGAGCCTGCATATGATATGTCCATGATAGACTTAATTGATGAATACCATGTCAGGACTTAGGGGATTGTTTTCAAGGTATGGGCATGAAGATATTGTTGATGCAGCAGAGTGGTTTTAAGACTTTGATTGGGGAAAGTCATTTGCGTGATGCGATAGATTATGAACTGATTTATATCAGATTATGAGCTTTATCATATTGTATAATGATTTCACTGTTTGATGTACCTATACGATAGTGTCGATCTCTATATTTCTTTTGTACTCATCATAGTTTTGAGCAAAATGATGATTTTTATAGTATACCTGTTTTTGATTGAGTTAGTAGTATGTTGATGCCTGATACTTTTTAAACGTAATACTTATACTCTTCAGCATAAACCGTGGAGTCCGAGGTTTTAGTGAAGCTCTGAATTATTTGACTTGTAATAACGAGAAGGATGTTTTGACAATAAACGACAAGAATTGTAGTTAGAAAGATTTCATGATTTGAGGGATTTTTGTAGGGTTAAAGAGTCTGGATGAATTATCGTAGTGAGATGGGATTAGTTTATTATAGAAGTCTAAATACCATATTTGAATAATGTTATACATACTATAGGCATCTAACTATTAGATTATGATATCTAGTAGTTAGGTGCTTTTTCATTTTCTATAAATTTACCTTTATAATAACAAACATATGTTTGAAAATACTCCGTATTTTTTTGTTATACTAATCATAGAAATTCTTCTTTCTTTATATTTCTTGTAGAGTCTAGTTATTTAGCGGTTTGAGGAGGTGTTTGTATGGGTTCAGCTGATACGGATCGAATGTATATGTGCATTGATTTGAAGAGTTTTTACGCGTCTGTGGAGTGCGCCGATTTGGGGCTGGATCCGTTTACAACGCCTTTGGTGGTGGCCGATGGGTCTCGTGGCAAAGGGGCTATTACATTGGCCATTTCACCGGCCTTAAAAAAGCTAGGTGTTAAGAATCGCAGTCGTCTTTTTGAGATCCCTCCGCACATTGAGTATTTGACGGTGAAGCCTCATATGAAGCGGTATATGCAGGCGTCTGCTGAGATTTACGGGACTTTGCTCAACTATGTGGCACCTGAGGATGTGCATGTGTACTCTATCGACGAGTATTTTATCGATATTACGCCTTACTTACCGCTCTATAAGAAAACGCCTCGTGAGCTGGCGCAGATGCTACTTGATGCGGTGCTAGAGGCGACCAAGATTTATGCTACTGTTGGGATTGGCACGAATTTATTCCTTGCCAAGATTGCTCTCGATATCCTGGCAAAACATGCGCCTGATTTTATAGGATATCTTGATGAAAGACTCTTTAAAGAGAAAATTTGGTATCATCAGCCCTTGACCGACATTTGGCAGATTGGTAAGGGCATAGCCAACCGCTTACATAAATATGGAGCTTATGATTTGCATGGTATTACCATGGTTCCAGAGGCCAAGCTGTACAAGGAGTTTGGCGTTAATGCTGAACTCATTATCGATCATGCTTGGGGCCGTGAGCCGTGTACGATTGCAGATATCCATGCGTATCGTCCTATTAAGCATTCTATCTCGCATAGCCAGATTTTATTGCGTAACTATACCTATGAAGAGGCGTACGTGCCTATGCGAGAAATGGTGGAGTCCTTGGTATTAGAGCTTTTACAAATCAAAGGGGTTACGAACCATATTCATGTTCATATCGGCTATGCAGATGAAATGGTGCGCTCTACAGGAGGCTCTAAGAAGCTTAAACAATATACAGATTCTCTGCAGACGTTGACGGCGGCTGTTATTAAATTATATGAGCAGCATGTCCATAAAAATGAGCTCATCCGTCGTATTGGAATAAGCTTTGAGGATTTGGTAAATCGTTCCGCAATCCCTCAAGAGGAGGATTTATTTCAGCGCTCTTGCGACAGATACAGAGGAAAAAGGAGCGACAAGTACAAGAGGCAATGCTATCCATCAAGGAACAGTTCGGCAAAAACTCTATTCTGCGCGCCTCTAGCTTGCAAGAGGAAGGGACTATGCGCTTTAGAAATACATTAGTAGGCGGGCACAATGGGGAATAAATAGTAGAGAGGTATACATTAATGAAACATCGTATGTCTCGTTTACAACGGGCGAAACAATTTATGCCCTTTGCGGCATTGAAAGGGATTTGAAGTATTACTGGCAGCTGTGGCACGGCCTAAAGAGCATCGTGTAGAGCTATCGGAGGATCAAATAGATGAGTTAAATAAGGTTTTACAGACTATACATGGCGGAGAATGGGTGCGAATTGTTTACTACAATAAACAAAGATATACAGAGCTTATAGGGGCTGTTGATATGATTAGTGCGCAAATGCAAATTATATCTGTCCAAGGCATAGATATTCCCTTTAGATATATCAAGGAATTGAATCTGTATGATATGACAATATAAAGAGTTGTCTTTATATATGGTTTAAGGGCTAGAGTTAAGGTGTGATTCGGTATACAATGATGAAAAGGGTTGTAATTTAATTATATTCTCGTATAAAAATACCCTATATGATTAGCTGTTATATGACTATATATACTCTTTGTATTGTTTTATGAGAAAGGCGGTGTCTGTAATGCATGAGGTCATATCATTACTTATCAATCGCTATGATTTTTTTCTCCAGTTGCTATGGGAGCATATAGAAATTTCAGTATTAGCTTCTGTTATTGCTACCATCATCGGTGGATTATTGGGTGTGTTTATATACGAATATAAACGGCTAGCTGCGCCCGTTATGGTAGTGGTTAATTTCCTATATACGATTCCATCTATATCGATGTTAGGCCTTTTGTTGTATGTATCGGGTGTTGGTAATACGACCGCTATCATTGCATTGGTTATCTATGCCTTATTACCGATGGTACGAAATACATTTACTGGTCTTAACCAAATTGATCAAGCTATGTGTGAAGCGGGAATTGCGTTAGGGCTTACGCGGATTCAACGTTTGTGGAATATAGAGATTCCCTTGGCTATGCCGACTATTATGGCTGGTATACGGACCATGCTCGTTATGACCATTGCCTTGACAGGTATTGCATCCTTTATTGGTGCTGGTGGCTTAGGTGTGGCGATTTATAGGGGGATTACAACAAATCAAAGTGCTTTGACAATTGCAGGCAGTCTACTGATTGCCCTATTAGCTATTACTGTTGATGCTCTCTTTTCTCTAGGTGAAAGAGTAACGCGTATTAGCCCTCATATGAAGCGCTATACGATTATATTTGTGTCGATTATGACGATAATTGCAATGGGTATAGGTGGCTGGGCTATGTATTGCCGTCATGTGAAGACCGATGTTATTCATATTGCAACGAAACCTATGACGGAACAGCTTATTTTGGGGAATATCTTAAAAGAATTAATCGAGAAGAAGACTGATTTAACCGTAGAGGTTACAGAAGGTGTCGGTGGTGGTACATCAAATATTCAACCAGCTATGCTTTCTGGCCAATTTGATATATATCCTGAATATACTGGTACGGCTTGGTCTGCTGTACTAAAAACGTACGGATACGTATGATGAAAGTCTATTTAATGAGCTTTCACAGGCCTATAAAGAGAAATATAATTTTGAGTGGGTCGGCATGTACGGTTTTAATAATACCTATGGCATAGGGGTGCGTAATGAAATTGCTCAGAGTTATGGCGTAAAAACGTATTCTGATCTTGCTCGTATAGCACCATCCCCTAACATTAGGAGGGAATATGATTTCTTTGGACGTGAAGATGGCTATGCTGGATTACAACGCGTGTATGGTATGAGTTTTAAAGCTACTAAAGATATGGATATAGGGCTAAAATATACGGCTATTAGTCGTGATGAGGTGGATGCAATGCCGATATTCACGACTGATGGTCAATTAAGTATTGCACCGATTACGGTGTTACAAGATGATAAACATTTATATCCATCTTATATGTCTGGTAATGTGGTGCGTAGCGAAGTATTGATTGCTCATCCTGAACTGCGCCCTGTATTAGAAAGTTTGAATCATACGATTACAGATCAAGAGATGGCGAAGATGAATTACGCCGTTGAAACGGAACATCAACTGCCAGCTGATGTAGCACATAAATTCCTGGTAGAACGAAATTTGATATAAGGTGAATATAGTTAGAACTAAAGTAAATAAAATTTGATATATGTTAAATATGATTTTGTATTGACATTTAATCTCCTTTGATGTAATATAAACATATGAACAGATATTCATATAAATAAAATATCTGATGAAAAATGTTTAGGAACATATATAACAAGATATGAAACAAGATATGTCTAATAAGTATTAGAAAAATATTACCTATTAACTTATAATACAGGATAGAAGCTTTCACTATTATCAAAGGAGATATCATGGAAGAAACATTATTGTTGAAGGATTTGAACTGTGCGAACTGCGCAGCAAAAATTGAAGATCGTATCCGTAAAATGGATGTTGTAGAGACTGCAAATTTCACAATTGCTACACATCAATTAAAATTAACCGGCTCTTGGGAAGACCGCGAAGCTCTTAAACGTGACATTCAAGACATTTGTGACTCCATCGAAGAGGGCGTAACCGTAGCCGATTACGAGCGTAAATCTAAAGCGGCTATGGATGACCACGGTCATGATCACGATCACGGCAGTGATGCAGTAACAATTGCAGTTATCGTAGCAGGCTTGTTATTCATGGCCTACGAAGGGTTGACTACGGTTGTGCCGTCCATCGGCTTGCCAGAGTCTATCGAAACTCCAATTTACTATATTGCCTATATTCTTCTTGCGTTCCCTGTATTGCGTATTGCAGGTCGCAATATCTTAAAAGGCCAAGTGTTCGATGAGAACTTCTTGATGTCTATCGCTACATTGGGCGCTATTGCTATCGATGCATTGCCTGAAGCCGTAGGCGTTATCTTGTTCTACCGTATTGGTGAGTTCTTTGAAGAAAAAGCAACAGATCGTAGTCGTACAGAAATTATGAACGCTGTTGATATGCGCCCTCAAGAGGTACGCGTTGTAGATACATGCTGCGGTGGTGAAATCGTAGTTATGGCTCCTGAAAAGGTTGAGGTAGGCTCGACTATCGAAGTTCGTCCTGGCGATTTGATCCCTCTTGACGGCACAGTTCTTGAAGGTGAAACTCGTGTTAATACAGCTCCTGTAACAGGTGAACCTGTACCAGTTCGCGCAGTACCTGGCACTCAACTCATGTCTGGTTGCATCAATGAATCTGGTCGCATTACGATGCGTGTAGATAAGGTTCTTGAAGAATCCATGGTTACTAAAATTCTTGATGCCGTTGAAAATGCAGCATCTTCTAAACCTAAAATCGACCGCTTCATTACGCGTTTTGCTCGCGTGTACACTCCAATCGTTGTATTCCTAGCTCTTGCTGTTGCTATTATCCCATCCCTTATTACAGGTGAATGGCATAAATGGATTTACACAGCCTTAACATTCCTCGTTATTTCTTGCCCATGTGCATTGGTGCTTAGCGTGCCACTTGCATTCTTCTCCGGTATCGGAAATGCGTCTAAACACGGTATCTTACTAAAAGGTGGTCGAGTTATCGAGGCGTTGGCTAATGTGAAAGCCGTAGCTCTTGATAAAACTGGTACAATTACATCTGGTGAATTTAAGGTTCACAGCGTAGAAACTGTAGGCTCTCATGTAAGTTCCAGTCAATTGTTATCCATGGCTGCAGCTATCGAAGCCGTTTCTACACATCCAATCGCAACAAGCATCGTGTCTGAAGCAAAAAATCAAGGCCTTACAGTGGAACCTTCTGATTTCGTTCAAGAGTTAGCTGGTGAAGGTATGGTAGGTATGGCAGATGGTCAACAAGTACTTATTGGTAACCGTCGTCTTATGGAACGCTATAATGTTCAAGGCTATCCAACAGAATCTGCTGAATATGGCACAGAGGTTCTTGTGGCAGAAGGTAATACATACTTAGGTCGTATCATCATCGCCGATGAAGCTCGCCCAGACTCTGCTGAAGCGATTGCTAATCTTAATGGTCAAGATATTAAAACTGTTATGCTTACAGGTGATGCTGAAGCAAGTGCAAATTACATCGCTAAAGAAACTGGCGTAAGTGCTGTTCGCGCTCAATTGTTGCCTCAAGATAAATTGTCCGTTGTACAAGATATTCGCTCTGAATATGGTCCAACCATGTTCGTAGGCGATGGCATCAATGATGCTCCAGTACTTGCAGGTGCTGATGTAGGTGGCGCGATGGGTAGTGGTGCTGATGCGGCTATCGAAGCGGCAGACGTTGTATTCATGCGTCCGTCCTTGACTGCTATTGCACATATCCTTGACTTGTCCAAAGCGACATTACGTGTAGCATGGCAAACGTAGTGTTCGCTATTGCTGTAAAAATCCTTATCATGGCGCTTGGCCTCATGGGCTATGCCTCCATGTGGTGGGCCGTATTTGGTGATACTGGCGTATCCATCCTTTGTATCTTGAACTCTGTTCGTGTCTTGCGCCGTAATTAGGTGAAAGCAGAGTTTATAGCTCTGTAGAGGAACGAAATAAATTACATTCTCCTGATCTGAATGATCAGGGCTGATATAAATAACCTCTAGGTTAGTAACTGACTAACTTAGAGGTTATTTTATTGTGTGGATTAAACATTTACGATACTTTTACTATATACATTTGTACATCATAAATAGACATAAAGCTGTATATGTATGTTCTAGATACACAAAACTTTCACAATTGAATTGAATAATAGCTATAAAATAGTATATAATTTATTAGATGATTACTATAAATTCGTTGGAAGGAGGGATAGCATGATCACGGTGTACAAACACATAGAAGAAGAGTTAGTTTCAGACAGCACTGTATCAGATGCCACAAAAGGTTCTTGGGTAAATTTGGTGAACCCAGACCCCGATGAGTTATCCCTTATCAATATTTTGACGGAAATCCCAACGGACGTTTTAAAGACCGCTCTCGATATGGAAGAACGTTCTCACGTGGAGTTAGAGGATAACTACATCTTTATCGTTATTAACATTCCAGTTATCCGCGGTAACGATATGTATGATACAGTACCGCTTGGTATCTTCTTGACGCCGGACTTCTTCATTACTATCTGCTTAGAAGAGTCTGAAGTGTTGTATCCATTTATTTCTAATCAGATTTCTACGTTCTATACATATAAAAAAACGCGGTTCTTATTCCAAATCTTGTATCGCACAGCAACTATGTTCTTGCGCTACTTGCAACAAATCAACCGTCGTACTGACGACATTGAAGTCCAATTGCGTCATACCACAAAGAATAAAGACTTCTTCCAATTATTGGAATTACAGAAATCCATGACATACTTTACCTCTGCATTGCGCACGAATGGTACCGTTATGGAACGTCTATTGCGCTTGCGTGGTCATAGTTCCTATAAACATCTTCTCAAGATGTACGAAGAGGATGAGGACTTACTAGAGGACGTTATCATCGAGAATAAACAGGCCATCGAGATGGTTGAAATGTACTCCAATATCTTGATGAACATGATGAATGCCTTTACATCCATTATTTCGAACAACCTTAACTTGGTTATGAAAATGTTGGCGACCCTTACTATTGCTATGGCGGTGCCAACAATCGTATTTAGCTTGTGGGGAACAAACGTGCCATTGCCATTCCAAGAGGATCCAGAGGGATTCTATGAGGTTATAGGTGTTGCATTAGTATTCTCTATTATTGCTATCATTGGTATGTGGAAAAAAGACTTATTCTAATTTATGATAATTAGTGAATACTTAATTTAATAGTAAATAGTTGAAATATTAATTTAATAACAAATACACATGAAAAAGCTGGTTTTGAGCCAGCTTTTTTACTTGCTTAACTATTACGTTATTGCTTATTATTGGGCGAATCTGATATAATAATACCATTATGGAGAGGTGTCCGAGTGGTTTAAGGAGCTGGTCTTGAAAACCAG